>Ga0206949_1272_pt1 | contig 14768 bp, 18 predicted proteins | sample Alteio_BWOrgHeat_40_FD_153240 | JGI IMG/M metagenome (GOLD analysis project Ga0206949, IMG submission 153240) | Enriched cells from forest soil in Barre Woods Harvard Forest LTER site, Petersham, Massachusetts, United States -... | ecosystem: Environmental > Terrestrial > Soil > Temperate forest >...
TATTACCGATAAGGCATTCCGGAGCAAATACCTGGCGGGAACGGTGGCGAATTGGCAGTTGACACATATGGACGATGCGCACACCGGCGCAAACGGCAAGACGAGGCTGAATATTTACATAGCACCTGAGCTTAGTGATATAGCTAAGAATGACAAACCCGAAGAATGGGTTATTACCACCAACCTGACACACAATTAATCACCTTAAAAACAAAATACCATGCCTGATAAGATCATTACTTTCGATGACGATATAGCACCTATGTTCAAGCCTTACAGGAGTCCCATGCTGAAGATAGGTATTGCCACCGCTGATGGTGTGTTTGCACTTGACCTCACGGATTATGAATCTGTAAAATTCCTGAATGAGCGCATAACTATTGCGCTCCATGGTTATGAGCCGGGGCGTGAATCGACGAACCCAATGCCGCCCGGTGGCACTCCGCTTGCGGCTGACAAGCTGCAAACCTGGGACGACTGGGTAGCCGGTGGGATGATAAAGAACAATAGCCCGGCTGTGTAGGTTTGTATTCAATGCTTTCGCACTGGCACAGCCGATTGAAACGTAATGAAAGCTGAAATGAGCAGTGATATTGTTATTTCATAGAATAAAGCTAGAACCCGTTCTATGAGCGGGTTCTAGCTTTATTAATGACTAACTATTTTTTGGACCACTTGACCCATCACTGAGTTCATTACGGTAACCAGGCGGGCAGTCAGGTAACTGGGCAACTGATTTTTACCGGCGCTTGCGCCAACGTCATTTATGAACTGACTGAAATCGCCAGCGTCCACTTTACCACTGATACGGGAGTTTGTGGCGGGATTATGAGCATCAACCATGTTTTTGCCTGAGTAGGTGAAATTCTTTGCACCTGTTGCTACGCAGAAAAAGTCGGTAAGGTTCTTGGAGAGTGCACTGAAGCCAGAAAGATTCCCGGCGGTAACCTCAGCAAGCAATACGGTAAAATATTTATTGATAGACGCGTCTGCAGCTATTATGAATATAGCGCTGTCTACCACGCTCCTGATGCCTAAGCGTCCCTTTTCTATCATCTGCCCACTGTTGGATGGGTCTGCCACCATAGTTGTTCCCCCAAGGGAGTCATACAACGTCATGGTCGTAGTGTCTTTCTTCTTGCATGACGGCATCATTAACGTAGCGCCGAGGGCCACTACTGCAATTGCGGACATTAATACTGTCCTGATCTTCACATTCTTCATGTTGTTGTTTGGTTTTAAAAGTTTAAAAAATACTACTGACGAAATGGTAAGCTTTGTATGATATAGAAGTGGCGGCTACGGGGCAACCTGCTTTCATATCCTCAGCACTGGGTATAAAGCGCACGGCCTTATAATTGAGATTGGATACGAGTGCTGAAATAATATTGTTTGCTGAGTTTTTTACGGGGAAGAATGTGAACACCGCAATGCGTGTAGTGGGATTGCACAATACATGATCTATGCCTTGCTGCGCATATAGCCACTGTGTTATTTTATCGGCATCTGCCTGTTTTAAGTCTTGTTTAAAATCTATTCGCGCCATCACAATGGTATGGGCGTCGGGTGCTTTCGGCCGGGTCACCCAGTAAATGTGTACGCCAAGAACGAGTATAAGTATTGCAAAAACAGACAGCGACCAACCAACAATCTTTTTTAGTGAGGCTTTTTTCATAATTGAGTTATTTACCCTGTTAAGAATACAGTGCTTGAATACTTACGAGGGAAGAGGGATGTTGGTTTTTTGTTAAACACAAATATTTTACCAGAATATGACAAACACTCTTTTCAGACGTTTGCAGCATACAAGAGCCTCGCAATTTGCGAGGCTCTTGTATGAATTGTTCTTATAGTTACAGGCAAGTCTCCAATAACTTCCTGACCTTTTTGTCATAGACTGACTTTGGCGCTGCGCCCACTTGCTTGTCTACTATTTTTCCCTGGTAAATAAATAACACACAGGGTAAATTGGTTACACCGTAGTTAATTGAGACGTTGGGATTTTCATCAACGTTTAGCTTCCCTACATTTACTTTACCTTCAAAATCCCTGGAAAGAGAGTCGATAGTGGGCCCTAACGCTATGCAAGGCGGGCACCACGTAGCCCAGAAGTCGATTATGGATAATTTGTCTGATCCCAGCACCTGGGCATCGAAATTGGCATCTGTGAATATTGCTGACATAATTCTGATTTTGTTTGACTTTTCTTTGTCAAAATTAGTGAGCAAACGGTTGCTTGATGCTTATCTTCCCGGCAGGAAAGTAGTTCCCTCCAGGGAAGTGCGTAGCCAATATCTTTCCTGTAAATTTGTAACAGCACCAATATTCACAACGTGAAAAGGAAAGAACCGGTTGTACTTGACGTTACATGTACCAAAGAAGATGAACTGATGGCAGCAAAAGATACCATTGCCATACTCAGTGGCAAATGGAAAATACAGATCATCACCACGCTCAACTGCGGCGGTACATTGCAGTTCATGGAGATACTGCGGATCATAAATGGAATAGGCAGTAAAATGCTGGCTAAGGAACTACAGGACCTGGAGACCAACCTACTTGTAAAAAGGACGGTAATGGAAACCAAGCCAGTAACCGTAAAATACGAGCTTACCAGCCATGGACGTACACTGGAGCGAATCATCAACGAAATGCGTATCTGGGGGCGTGCGCACCGCAAGGAGGTCTTCGGTAAGTAGGGGATCAAATAGGAGAATAATGCTCTTATTGTTTGGGAGTAAACAGGTTCAGATCGTAAATGCCTAGTGTTTTTTCAATGTTGGCTACGTTGTCTACCATGGTTTCAAAGCCACCCTTGCCAAAAAGCTTATGCTCATTATTTTCGAACTCTTCGCCCAGTGCGTCATACTCATGTCTGGAAACTAATTTCCGAAAAGCGGGAAAAAGAATGGTGTCTTCTCTTGCCTCGTGAGGCCGGTACATGATATTGAAATCTGTCAGTGCTTTCAGCAACTTTTGATTGTCTGTATCAACCGGTGATGCAATCTTAGCTAATTGCGTTATCTGGTCAGTCAGTACCCTGCCAGCCTTATGTTGCTGTAGTAATGTCTGTACCAGGTCAGTTAACTGATTTGCCTTTTGGAATCGCGGGAATAAATAATTCTCTTCTTGCTTTTCATGATAGTCTTCTACAAATGTCCTGATAATATCTGCTGCATTCACCAGCATTTCCCGCGGAAAATTTTCGTTGATTGACAGATGTATCTTGCAAGTGTCGTAAATGAGCAATACGCGGTTCAATAAACCATGCTCCTGCATCAGGTCTTCAGGCGGAGACACTTTCTGTCCGTCATCATCGTCGTCCTTGTCTTTACAGCCCGAAAGAAAACCTAAACCGCCTACACTGCCAATCGCCGCAATGGTTAGCCCCTGTGAGATGAAGCGCCTGCGGGCGTCGGAATGCGCGTGTTTGAATTCTGTTTTCATAATTTGGATTTTGGGGTGTTTTATTGCTCTGTCAAATTTACCGAAAAACTATCTAAGTGGCCTCTTTCTACGGGCGTATGCAGTCCAACAAATGCTTAGGCCAATCTTAATATATTTTGTATATAGAATCGTTACCTTTATTGAAAACTGCGTTTATGCGTCTCGCCATCCTGCTCTCGCTTATTGTTTTCTTCCCCTGGAGCGGTATTGCGCAGAATAGACAAACGAAGGAAGAAACCGTGAAGTGGCTGCGGGAAAAACTGACGCTGAACGATTCTATTCCGAACAAGAATGGCAATCGTCTGAATTCAACAAAAATGTGTGTCAACGTTAATCTTTTGCCAGATGCGGCAACGGAATCCGACGCGACGATCTCTAAAAACTTCAAGGATAAAATTGTATCTCACGTCTCGTGGAAACAAGATGAAATAGATATTCAGAACGATATTTTCATAAAAGGAAAGCTGAGGGAGACTTATACTTACCAGGTACTGCTAACCGCCATAGTAAGCGCAAAAATAACTAATTGTCAAAGAAGCGGATCCGTAAATGCAAACGCCTATGTTCACCGGCCGATATTTATAGCCATAAAGAAGAATACTACGAGGGTAGGCAGTGTTAGTTTTGATAAAAATGGAAGAGCCATCAGTAGTAAAGCCCAACAATACCATTTGAATAGTGAAGATGTTGACTGGGACTCGATTATTCCTATAGCAGGTAATTGGGATAGTAACGCTGCCTTACAGAGCAAGATAGTGAAGGCTTTTGACCGGTTGGGTGAATTTAATGAAAGAGAATACTCATCGAGGTAAATCTCGTCATTTAAATTTAAATCCGAAAGAAACTACAACAGTCTGGTCGCCCCATCGTTCAGTACCTCTTTCCCTTGTAGCATAATTATATGCATCTGCATTGTAACTATTGGAGATCAGTTTCAGTGTCACATAATGGCCACTGCCGCGAATTGACTTAGGACGAAAATATCCGATTCCGAAACCGGTATACATGCCATTATCATCCTGAACATAGTAATAGCTGTCCCCTGAGTTCCAGGACTCACCATTCTGTTTATACAAGTTAATGCCCAGATCCAGAAAGACGAAATACTGCGTTCTTTTTCGCAAGCGCATATTAAATCGCACATCCCAGTACAATGCAGGAACATACTGGTATTCGGGCTCTGTAACGTGAAATTCATATAATTGGCACCCGGCACCCAGGCCAAGATGCTTGCCTACATTATAATTGTATGTTGCAGATGCTCCGGGGAGGAGTTGAGAAAGACACATGCCCCCATCGGCCCAAAAGACGTCCTTTTGTGCTGATGCTGCAATAGGGGTAAATAAGATCAGAAGCGCTACAATAGCATATTTCATTATAGTACGTTTTAATGCTCATCAAGAAGGCATACCTGCATAAGCTACAAATAAAGCCATAAGCAGGAATACTGCATTAATAGTTGCATGCTTGTATTCCTTACGCCTTACGTGTATAAATATTGCCCCGATCATTATCAATGCAATAGACGCTGCACTTATAGAAGTAATGCAGCGCCCATACCCCAATAATCGGGGCACTATTACCATAAACCCACTGATGAGTTCTAAGCCAGCTATTGTTTTAATTATACCCGGTGCAAAATCCTCAGCCCAGGTGCCGCCGCTGGCAATGATCTTCTCTTTGGATTGAAAAAATTTAAAGCTGCCTGTTATTACAAACAGCAGACCCAGCAATCCCTGTATGATCCAAAGTGCTATTGCCATGTTTTGGTTTTATTCTTCAAATATATAAAATATGTTTTGAAAAGGTGACTGCCCGATTAGTAACATCAGGTGTTTCCCTCTATATTGTGACCAAAACGATCCCCATGGCACCGTCCCCTTTAAAACAAGAGACAGACCTAGTCAACTTCTCTATACTGGTAAATGGCAAACCCATTGATAGTACTTACCTGTTGTTGTCTGTATCTGTTGTGAAGGAAGTGAATAAGATACCTTACGCGCGTATACAGATAGCGGATGGGGATGGGTCTGCAGGGGATTTTATCATTAGCGGCGGCAGCACATTTGTGCCTGGCAATATATTGCAAATCAAGGCAGGGTATCAAGAACAGTCTACTGTTATCTTTTCCGGCATCATCATCAAGCATGCGGTGAAAATACTTGATGGTAATATGTCAGCATTGGTGATCGAAGCTCAGGATACAGCCGTGAAAATGACAATAGGCAGAAAAAATGCCTATTTCACTAAGTTAAAAGATAGCGACCTGATCTCACGTGTGGTAGGCAGTTATTCCGGTCTAAGTTGCGAAGTGGATCCGACAGTTACTGTACTTGAAAATATTGTTCAGTACTATGCTACCGATTGGGACTTCCTCCTGTGTCGTGCTGATGCGAGTGGCATGGTGGTTTTGGTTGATCAAAATAAGGTTTCAGTAAAGAAAGTCAATACTTCGCAGACACCCACTCTCTCACTCAAGTACGGAGATTCAATAATAAAATTCGACCTTGAAATGGATGCGCGCAATCAGTTATCCGCGGTACACTCCAGTTCATGGGATGCGTCTAAGCAAGCTATAATACAGGCAGCATCTAATGCTCCAGGGGTGAGTGTGCCTGGTAATATATCGACCTCAGCATTGGCGTCTGTGGCTGCTCCTGCTGAGTATTTATTGCAATCATCCGCTCCCATTGAGCAGGATAGTTTGCAAGCATGGGCCAATGCCGCGTCGATAAAATCCGTGATGTCGAAAATATGTGGAACCATATCTTTCCAGGGCAATGCATCAGCTAATCCTGGTACGCTGGTGGAAATAGATGGACTGGGAGCGCGTTTCAACGGCAATGCATATGTATCGGCAGTTAACCATACTATAAAGCAGGGCAACTGGATCACTGAAATAGCAATAGGCATACCCCCGATGTCGATAGCTGAGCGTAATGACCACATTATGGCACCTGCGGCTTCCGGCCTGCTTCCAGGCATACAAGGGTTGCAGATAGGGGTAGTAAGCAAAATAGATGCAGACCCTGATAACCAGTTCAGGGTGCAAGTGAAAATACCAATCATCGATGCATCAGAAACTATCGTATGGGCTCGACTTTCTACTTTTTACACAACTACAGGAGGCCAGGGCAGTTACTTTTATCCCGAAGTAGGCGATGAAGTGATATTGGGATTCCTTAACGATGACCCCCGTTATGCGGTCATCCTGGGGGCATTGTATAGCAGTATAAATGTTCCACCCTACACACCAGATGAGAAGAACACAATGAAGGCGATAGTGACCAGGTCGGGCATAAAGATTGAAATGAATGATGACAAAGGGATTGTAACTATACAAACGCCACAAAAAAATTCTATTACTTTGAGTGATGACCAAAAGTCCATCACTATCGTTGATCAGAATAACAACACCATTACCATGTCATCAAGTGGTATTAGCATCAATAGCGCTGGTGATATTAACATCAAGGCCCAGGGAAAAATTTCCACTAATTCAGGCTCCGGCACGAGTATAACGGCCTCGGGTGACGCGCAAATATCGGGCCTCAATTTTTCGGCGCAGGCACAAATGCAGGCTACGGTGCAAGGTAGTGCTTCTGCACAACTTACCGCGTCGGGCGAAGTGACGGTAAAAGGCTCCATAGTAATGATCAACTAGTAAATAAGATATATGCCAGCAGCAGCAAGACTAACAGATTTACACGTATGCCCGATGGTTACACCGGGAACACCGCCTGTTCCGCATGTGGGAGGCCCGATAGTTGGCCCGGGTTGCGCTACTGTGCTTATTGGCAAACTGCCTGCCGCACGTGTGGGTGATATGCTGGTGTGTGTGGGCCCGCCCGACAGCATTGTAAAGGGTTCTGCAACTGTGATAATAGGCGGCATGCCTGCCGCACGCATGGGCGATGCCTGCGCCCATGGCGGAAGTATTGTATTGGGATGTTTTACGGTAATGATAGGGGGGTAAAAGGATTTGATAATACTCACCACTAGTAAAAACCACATTACTGCGAGGTTTTGAGTTTGGCATCAAGCAGTCGGGGACAGTTTCCTTTTTATCCATGAAGTTATTACCTTGCTATTAAACCGCATATCCAGTTTATGGTCAGACAAGACAAAACCATTGCATATCTCGATGGGATCAGGGGTGTTGCTGCATTGGGTGTGTTTCTTAACCACTTCTCACTGGCATTTTATCCTGCATGGAATACGTTGAAGCCCGAGCTTTCTCACCTGGATGGATTAGAGATAGCATATACACATAGTATTCTCAGTTTCCTCAACAGCGGAACTTTCTATGTGTCTGTATTTTTTGTACTCAGCGGATATGTTTTAAGTCATAAATACTTCAGTTCAAATGATGTCGAGGCGCTAATATCCGGGCTCTTCAGGCGATTCCTGCGGCTGTTTATGCCCATAACATTCGTCATCATACTATCTTACATTTTGTTGATGAGCCACCTGTATTTCAATGATCCTGTCAGCCAGATATCAATGTCGAACTGGTTCAGTAATTTATGGCATATAGGGAACCCAACCAGGTTGCTCTTTGAAAACATTTTGTATGGCAGTTCCCTCTTCGTTGGTGTAGCCAGCTTCGATACATGCTTATGGACAATGTCGTGGGAGTTTTATGGATCACTCTTTGTGTTTACTTTCCTGCTATTCACGCATTTCACCAAAAGATTCCAGTTGCCAATGCTGTTGCTCCCAATGGTTTATTTTTTCATCATGAAGCAGCCGCTCTATGAGGATATGTTGCTCGGCATGACACTTTTCTACATAGAGCAGAAGGTGAAAAACTCCGGCGGGATAGTCACAAATTTATTAGCAATAGTGTTGCTTCCGCTCAGCCTGGCTTTGGCCTCCGTGCCCTTCGTCGGCCCGCTGCCGGGTACGTGGCAGGAAGCAGTGAAAAACAATATTTGGGATTATACCCCCTGGTGTGCCGGCGTGACAGCCTATTTTCTGGTAGTTGTTTTTGTATTGTCGCCTTTCCTGCAAAGGATAGCAAACCTGAAGCCGCTTGCGTTCCTGGGATACATTTCATTTTCCCTATACCTGCTCCATCCCATACTAATTGGCTCGTTTGGTTCCTGGCTCTTCCTGAAAGTATATGATGGTTCCAATTACAACGAGAGCGTGCTGATCAGCTTCGTTGCTATGATCCCCGTTTTAATAGTTTGCTCATGGCTGATGGCTAAATACGTTGATCAGTTTGGCATACGCTTTGCGAAAAAAGTTTACGGAATAGTCAGAAATGCAACCCCATAATTTAAAAAGGTCGATGTCAGTGTTCTCTATTTTACAATAGTCTCTCTGTAAATTTTATTGACAATAAAGTTTCCCTGGTCATCAAGTTTTGCCATGTCGCCGGGAACTTCTCTGTCGTTTAACCTTTTTATTGAGCTAACGAATTCAGGCCGTGTTTTAAAATCTTCTTTCAGGTTTTTATAGTTCAGCCGCCGGATCGGCGAGCCGAGGTCAACACTGTAGTAGTGTTCGCTGCCACCGTTAAATTCAGATGTGTAAATAATAAGTCCCTTGTCATCCACTATTTTATAATAGTCCTCGGGTACGTATTGATCATCATCCGGGGCGTATCTGTAAATTTTTCCATTGTCGTAGTAGCCATACACTGTCCCTGGTTTGAATTTGTGTACACTGTCCGGCGTGACGCTCCTGATCTCCAGCGCCCAGTCTGCAATTGGAGGAAATTCAAGCTTATACCCCTTGTTGCCGGTATTTATTTTGTAGGATATGCGATTATTGATAAAATTCTCCTTGGTTAGATAAACACCAGCATAGCCCGGTTCATTTTTTTGTGCAAAAACGATCTGCCTGATCAGTATTAAGAATAAGAAAAGCGTTATTTTTTTCATCAGGTATGATTTATTTTGCCATCGTTCCATAGTTCTTTGCTTTTACATCAATGCTTACGTCTGCATCGTCCGACATAGTAAGCGTTTTGCCCCCCACACCGTAATCCCTGCGGTTAATGGTGAAATCACCTTTGAATTCCGCTTCATTTCCATGCTGCGTAAATGAAAAGGGTATTTCCACCTGCTTGGTTACACCTTTTATGGTTACATTGAAAAGGCCAGCATATTGCGCACCTTTTTTATACAGTTTTACAGATTTTATTTCAATCGTTTTATACTTGCCTGCATCGAAATATTTATCGCCTTTCAGGTCTTCATCTCTTTTGTCATTGCCCGTCTTGATGGTACCCACATCCACCGATCCTTTGAGCGATGAGGAAGCTAACTTATCAGCGCCAAAAGCCAAAGTAGAGTTGAATCCGCTGAATCTCCCGGTAACGGTAATGCCGGCATTTTTGATTTTAAATGAAACAGCCCCCGATGTAGCTTTCCATGTTGTCTGGGCGAAAACACCCGCCGGAAAAAGAAGTAGCGCTATGGCAGTACTCAGAATTTTGTTTTTCATAGTTTGGATTTTAGACGTTAGTTGATTTGTTTATTTTATGTTAGAAATATCCGGGTGTTTTATTGCTTACCCGTCTTTAGGTTTTATGATCCTGAACACCCTCGAAATATTGAAGCCGAAATGCAATTGCCCCTTAGCCCAATTGTCCGTTGTTTGCCCAATGAATGACCGCCCTGTCAACCCCTGCGAGTTGGTAAGCACCATCTGGAATACATGACCACCGGACTCTATTTCAAAGCCCAGGGATAAGGCATTGTACGTAGGTAGGCCGTCATACAACAGCGTTGCATTGGTAAGTCGGTAATAATATTCCCCGGTAACTGATAAGAGTTTTGTGATTTTTATTCTTCCTCCAATGCCTATGGCAATCGTATTATTCGAAAACTTCGCGCTGTCTACCAGATTGTAATGTACAATAGTGGGCATTAATTGCAATGACAGCCAATCGGTAAATTTCCTTGCGATAAGTAATTGGTTAGTATAATAAAGCCGGTAGTCTAACAGCCATTTATCGCCTGCCGGCAGAGTGGGTGCCGGGGTCATTTGTTCAGATATCTCTCCTCCATAGCTTAGGCTAACCGGCATGCGTGGTCGTTGCCGCAATAACGCTATTTTCATAAACCCATCATCTTCTTTATTAAGCACACTATGGCCTATGCCGACCATCAGCCATTTGGTGATCCCGTAGTCTAGCCCTACCCTTGTTGTGGCATCATCCAAACCATAGAAATTTTGTGATCCCTCGCTTAATTTTCCAAAACGGTGCGAGATACGGAAGTCGAGCACGCCTGCGTCTAAATTCGCTACACTGTTGCCATTGATAATACGAGTGGCTGTAAATACTTTTATGGGAGCTTTCTTTGGCGCCTGCACATTGCTGCTGTCTATCATTTCTTCCATGCTGTCATCCTGGGCATTGGCTATTGTATACATAGCGGAACACAGCAGGAAGAGGAAAATTTTTTTTGTCATAAAGTAATTTGATGGTCAGAATTAGTTAATCGTATCAGTTATTTGGCGCTCCTTCGTTCACCCAGCGGGTTATTTTATCAATATCGCAACCAGACAATTTAATGCCGTTTTTAGGCATATCGGTATGGCCTGCTACCGGTATCCAGTTTATGTCGGTTACGATAAAGTTGTAACTGGCTACTGCTGCTACACCGGCATAGGTCGTGTAGTCATGCCCGCTGATAAGTGCCCCTGCGGCGTCGTGGCAGCCTCCGCTTATGGCGCAATTTGCCGCAATTATTGGGGCGATATCTTTGGAATAGGTCACCGTGGTAGTATCACAACTTGTTTGTGCCGGGAAGAGGGTATTGTATTTGTCATTTACGCAACTGCCAAGAATAAGCAACAACCCTATGATCACTAATAATTTCTTCATGCCTGCTTAGTTAAATGTTGAGATGGTGTTTTTATTAATGACTTTGGTGGCTGGGCAATAGTCCTGATTTTTTGTCTCAACAGGAAGCTTGTAAAAAGATGCCATCCCATGGGATATTGGATACTAATCCCGATGAATTGGGATATAATCTTCACAAATCAGCAAAGAGATAACTTAAAGCTGAAAGAAGCGATAAATCGTATTTAATCCGGCTTTCCCCAACCTGTTTATAATGTTGGGAATCAGGTAGGCGAAAAATCACAAAAACGTCTTCAGGTTGATCTGGCATAGTTTTACACATTGTTTTGCAAAAAGCTAAATTATGAAAACGAATGTTTTACAGAAGCCTATGTTATTGAACATAGCAGTTATTGTTGCCGCCTTGTGCATAACAACTGTCGCCTGCAAGAAAAGCAGCACGTCATCTATGCCAAGCTATGCCCAAACGAACCTCGTGGCGGATACGGGAGGGTACAACGCTGCCCGTGTTGACACCAACCTCGACAATCCATGGGGCATCGCAATTGGCCCTACAGGAGTGTTTTGGATTGCTAATAATCATAGCGGCAGTACTTCGGTATATAATGGTACCGGTGGTCAGGTACTGGCCAATGTTGGTATTCCCTTGCAGGGCGTAGCTAACGGCGCATCCCCATCTGGTGTGGTATACAACAGCACCACAAACTTTATTATCCCGGCAAACGGTCAGGCCTCAAAATTCATTTATGTTACCGAAGATGGAATCGTATCGGCATGGAACACCGGAGATTCCACTATTGCAGTAGCCGACAGATCAGCAGCTAATGCTGTATATAAGGGCATTGCTATAGCCAATGATGGTACTGCGAATTTTATTTATGTCGCAGATATTCACAATGCAAAGGTGGATGTGTTTGACCAGTCGTTTAATTATGTTACCAATAAGCCATTTGTCGATCCTTCAATGCCGGCGGGTTTTGCTCCTTTCAATATTCAGAATATAGGGGGGCAGTTATATATCACCTATGCCAAACAAAAGAGTCCTGATAATATGGATGACCAGGCTGGTGCGGGTAACGGTTATGTTGACATATACACCCCGGCTGGTGTCTTTGTAAAGCGTTTTGCTTCGCAGGGTACGCTCAATTCTCCATGGGGCATCGCCCAGGCGCCATCAGGATTTGGCTTGGTCAGCAATGCTATACTTATCGGAAATTTTGGCGATGGCAGGATCAATATTTTTGATGCAAATGGTAATTACCAGGGCCAATTGATGAATGGCAGCACGCCGATATCTATTGACGGGCTTTGGGCAATTACTTTTCCGCAAAGCACAGCAGGTTCGCTCGATGTTAATACACTCTATTTTACCGCAGGGCCCCAAAGCGAGACTTACGGTATTTTCGGTTATCTGAAAAAACAATAACAGCTATTAAAGCGCATAGGATACACGAAGCTTACGGCAATCTCACTTAACTCCCCAAAAACCAGTTTAACGACTGGTTTTTTTGTGTGATTGGCTTGAAGTTGGGCCAATAGGGAAAAGCTATGTGTAAAAGTGCATGTAGGTCGGCCCTTTAGAATACTCGTTCGACGCCGCGAAATTGCATCTAACAAGGGCGGATAACTTCTTTCAGCAGTTCGTAACTGTGCACACGTGCTATGTGGTCGTATATATGACTCGTTACCATGATCTCATCTACTTGTCCTTCCGTAAGGAACTTTGTAATTTCATGCAAAACCTTTTGCACATCACCTATAAATGAATAGTGCATCATCTGATGAATGAGCGCCTGTACTTCATTGGTCAACAGATGCTCTATACTGGTAACCGGAGGCGGCAACGGCTTGCGCTTACCTGTTACAATACCCTTCAGTAGCTGCACAAACGATGTGGATAAATACTGCGCTTCTGCGGTTGTATCGGCAGCTATCACGTTCACACATGCCATCACGTAAGGCTTATCCAGATACTGCGACGGTCGAAAACCTCTGCGGTATATGTCAATAGCGGTAAGAAACTGCGATGGTGCAAAATGACTGGCGAATGCATAGGGTAGGCCCAGCATTGCCGCAAGACGTGCACTGTCTGCGCTCGAGCCCAATATCCATATCGGTATATTCAGTCCCTCGCCTGGTATCGCCCTTACCTTGGCGGTACTGTTATCGGCCGAGAAAAGTTGTTGCAATGTTTGTATGTCGGAAGGGAAATCCTCTGCGGTTTCTATTCTGCCGCGACGCAGCGCGGCAGAGGTTAATTGATCTGTCCCCGGAGCCCTGCCAAGTCCCAGGTCTATGCGATCAGGATATAATGAAGCCAACGTACCAAACTGCTCGGCTACTATAAGCGGCGCGTGATTCGGTAACATTATGCCGCCGCTACCCACACGTATTGTTTTTGTCCCGCCGGCTATGTAACCTATAAGTACCGCAGTGGCAGAGCTCGCTACACTATCCATATTATGATGCTCTGCCAGCCAATACCGGTTATATCCCAGCTGTTCAGCCCGTTGAGCCAGATCAAGACTATTCTTAAACGACGTAGCTGCAGTATTACCCTCGGTAATAGGAGCTAAATCAAGCACCGAAAATGGTATTTCTTGTGGTTTTTTACCAGCCATGCCAGAATTATTGAATGCACAAAGGTCGTAAGGATCGCATTAACCGCGGCAATGGCAGGGTTGATAAAAACTATGCGAATATGGAATCTGTTAGCTGCACCGAATTGGGAAATCTCTATGGCAGATCTACAGAGCAATTCTTAAAAAGATAAAACCGTCCCTCTGCGCTGGTTTTGAAAGGTATTTGCAGACTGGAAAAAACTGCTCGATCAATGGCCATATAGAAGCCCGATACATTGTCATATGGCCTTCCTTCGGAATAAAATGCCCGTTTATTTAAGCTATCACTTTGTAAATCTAGTTGTAAAGCATTTTATATGTCACTCTTGTATTCCGCTTGGTAATAAAGCTGCGGCTTTCGCATCAACGAACCAATATAAATTGCCATTAACAGGTTTGATCAATTGCGCTGGATACTTGTCGGGTTCGGCATCACTTAAAACCTTTTTCAAGATACCAGCCTTACCAGTGCCTTCTGCCAGGAAAAGGATGTTACGAGATCTATTTATGATGGGAATTGTCATGGAAATGCGATACATCGCTTGCTCTTCAACATACACCTCTTTAACCCAACGTGCACTTTCGTTGATGATAGCAGTACCCGGAAACAATGACGCAGTATGACCGTTTTCTCCAAGCCCAAGCAGTATCAGATCGAAGGAGGGTTCATCAGTCGTGAAGAAGTTTCTCAAAGTGCGCTCGTATGCTTCTGCAGCAATAGGCGGCGGAAAATCAACAGGTATCCTGTATATATTTGATAGCGGAACAGCAACCTTGTCAAGCAGGAGGTGTATGGCAGCATACGCATTGTTGTCTTTATTGCCAAAAGGTACGCAGCGTTCATCTCCCCAAAAGACAAAGGTATTCGCCCATGGCAT
>Ga0206949_1273_pt1 | contig 14714 bp, 17 predicted proteins | sample Alteio_BWOrgHeat_40_FD_153240 | JGI IMG/M metagenome (GOLD analysis project Ga0206949, IMG submission 153240) | Enriched cells from forest soil in Barre Woods Harvard Forest LTER site, Petersham, Massachusetts, United States -... | ecosystem: Environmental > Terrestrial > Soil > Temperate forest >...
AATGGCGCGGCCCAGGGTACTTTTTCCGCAGCCGGATTCACCAACCAGGCCAAGTGTTTCGCCTTCGAATACTTCAAAGCTCACATCATCGACGGCTTTAATATATGAAGTTATTTTTCCCAGGAAAGTTTTTGCAGAAGGGAAATAGACTTTGAGATTGGAAACCGTCAGGAGTCTGGAGACTGGAGTCTGGAGACTGGAGTTGGGAGTTGAAGGAATAATTATCTGATCAACTCCAGTCTTCAGACTTCTAACTCCAGACTTTTCAATAATATTCCCTGCTCCATCCACTTCCATAAAATCACTCACCACCGGCAACCTTTCTCCTTTGCTGTGTAACAAAGGCCTGCAGGCCAATAGCGCTTTTGTGTAAGGATGTTGTGGCGATGAAAATAATTGTGATGCAATATTCTGTTCAACGATCTCTCCTTTATACATTACGGCAACCCTGTCTGCGATCTCAGCAACCACGCTCAGGTCGTGCGTGATAAAAATAACACCCATATTATTCTGTAGCTGCAGTTCACGGATCAGTTGTAAAATACTTTTCTGAACAGTTACATCGAGCGCCGTGGTTGGTTCATCGCATATCAATAATGATGGTTCGCAACTCATGGCCATTGCGATCATGACGCGTTGTTTTTGCCCGCCGCTTAACTGGTGCGGGTAACGGCTGAACATGGCGGAAGGATCCGGCAGCTTTACTTTTTCAAACAGTGCGATGGTTCGTTGCTTTGCTTCGGATTCATTGATGGGATTGTGTTGCCTGATCGCTTCCATTACCTGATAGCCACAGGTAAGAACAGGGTTCAAAGAAGTCATCGGTTCCTGGAAGATCATGGCCACTTCATTACCGCGGATCGATTGCAATGTTTCGTAAGGTATTTTTAAAATATCGACCGTTTCATCAGCAACAGATAATAATATTTCGCCCGAAGTATACACTGCCGGCGGTGATGGCAACAGTTGCAGTACAGAAAGCGAAGTGACCGATTTACCCGAACCGGATTCGCCAACAATGGCCACAATTTCGCCGCGGTTTACAGAAATGGAAATATTTTTTAATGCTTTGGCAGGAACGCCGTTGGTTATAAATTCAATGGAAAGGTTACGTATATCTAAAAGTGGATTGGCCATTAGTGTAAATATAATTGGGATCCCGCAATGGCGGGAGGGAAATTGGGAAATTGAAGTGCAATTCCAAATTTCCCAATTTCCCTCCCGAGTACTCGGGACCTAAATGCTCTTTAACACGTAAATTTTACATAATCATTGTGTTTATTGTCACCCTTTCACTTAGTTTTGCGCTCACAGTTGTTAGTTTGGCGAATGTGTGACCGGCTCCCTGTAAAAAACAGATCATGATTCGAAAATCCTGGTGGAAGATATTAAGTGTTGTTTGTCTTCTTTATACCTGTTCTTATGGTTTCTATGTAAAAGTGCCCCGGCTTGATGAGAGGATGCAGCAATCGATCCGTAATTTTTTCTTTCATGTGCCCATGTGGTTTGGCATGATGATATTATTATTTATTTCTGTGTGGTATGCAGTAAAATTTTTGCGCAGTTCCAATCCTGTTCATGATTTTTATTCATCTGCGTTTGCGGCAACGGGAACTGTTTTTGCGTTGCTTGGAATTTCAACCGGTTCTGTGTGGGCGCATTACCAGTGGGGAAGTTTCTGGAGCGGCGATCCCAAACAGAACGGCGCCGCTATTGCCATACTGATCTATCTCGCTTATTTTGTTTTACGCGGAAGCATGCATGATGATGAAAAGAAAAGAAGGATAGGAGCAGTGTATAATATTTTCGCCTTTTTTATGTTGTTCCCCACATTATGGATATTGCCAAGGCTCACTGAATCACTACATCCAGGTGGCCGCGGAAGTGAAGGTAACCCCGGTATTGACGGAAGGGATATGGACATGAATATGCGCACCGTTTTTTATCCCGCTGTGATCGGCTGGACGTTGCTGGGTGTATGGATCAGTACCCTGCGGATCCGTTTGCAAATACTTACTGAAAAGAAATTGAACCATGCATAAACTAAAAAAAATATCTGCTGCCTTTTTTATGGCAATGATGGCTGTTTCAGCAATGGCACAGGATACAACACCGGCGGGCGCTTCAACAGATGTGATGAAGAGTGATGGAAAAATATTTGTGGTGATGGTAGTGGTAGTGATCATTGTGCTCGGATTGTTATTGTATGTGATGAGTGTTGACAGGAAGATCAGCAGGTTAGAAAAGAAATGATTTTACGTGAGGCGTGAATCGTGAGACGTGAGCAGGAATTCAAACACTCACGTCTCACGATTCACGACTGACGATTCACAACTGACGACCCGCGATCCAACTGCACAAGTGTGCGACGCAACAAAAGCTCAATGGCAGTACAACTGCCTGGTCAATAAAAAGTCAAAAAAGTAAAACATTAAAACGATCAGCTCATGTCAAATCAACAACCGTATAGTTTTTTTCAGAGTGTTGAAAAAAGCTTTGATAAGGCGTCAAAATTTACCAAGTGGGAAAAGGGGTTACTGGAACAGATCAAAGCCTGTAACAGTATTTACAGCATGCGTTTTCCTGTTAAAATGGATGACGGGCGTATTGAAGTAATTGAAGCATACCGTGTGCAGCACTCACAGCATAAATCGCCGTGTAAAGGCGGGATCCGTTTCAGCGATGAAGTGAACCAGGATGAAGTAATGGCGCTTGCCTCGCTGATGACCTATAAATGTGCGATCGTGAATGTTCCGTTTGGCGGCGGTAAAGGCGGTATCAAGATCAACCCGAGAAAACACAGTGTGTATGAACTGGAAAAGATCACGCGCCGTTATACGAGTGAGTTAGTGAAGAAAAATTTTATCGGCCCGGGTATCGATGTGCCTGCACCGGATTATGGAACCGGCGAAAGGGAAATGGCGTGGATCGTTGATACATACACGTCATTAAAACCCGGAGAGATAGACGCAGCGGGCTGTGTAACGGGCAAGCCCATTACACAGGGCGGTGTACGCGGACGAAAAGAAGCAACGGGCCTTGGTGTATTTTTTGGGATCCGTGAAGTGTGCCATATGGAAGACGTGATGAGAAAATTGGGGTTAACGCCTGGTGTGGAAGGGAAAAAAGTGGTGGTGCAGGGATTGGGTAATGTGGGTTATCACAGCGCAAAATTTTTCCGCGAACATGGTTCAATTGTGGTGTCTATTGCAGAATATGAAGGCGCTATTTTTAAAGCGGACGGGCTGAATGAAGAAGAAGTTTTTCAGCACAGGAAAGCAACGGGTTCTATTTTGAATTTTCCCGGCGCAACAAATCTTGCCGCAAGTAATGATGCGTTGGAACTGGAATGTGATATATTGATACCGGCAGCTTTGGAAAACGTGATCAATGGAAGCAATGCTGCAAAAGTAAAAGCAAAAATTATCGGCGAAGCCGCGAATGGCCCATTAACACCGGAAGCGGATGATATATTCATCAGCAAAGGAACATTGGTGGTACCTGATATGTATTTGAATGCCGGCGGCGTTACCGTATCTTATTTTGAGTGGTTGAAAAATCTTAGCCACGTTCGTTACGGAAGAATGGAAAAACGGTTTACAGAAAACCTCAACACGCATATTCTAGACCAGATGGAAAACCTGACGGGAAAGACGGTAACAAATGATGAGCGTAAATTCATCATGCATGGCCCCGAAGAAGTTGACCTGGTGCATAGCGGTTTAGAAGAAACTATGATCACTGCAACACGCGAGATCATGGAGATCTGGAAAAGCAATCCTGAAATTCCTGATATGCGCACAGCTGCTTATGTGTGTGCGATCAATAAGGTGGGAACATCGTATGCGGAGTTAGGAATATTCCCATAGACAACAGAAGAATATTGTAAAGGGAGATGAATGTTGAAGTGTATTAGTGCTTCAATATTTATTTCTTATTATTAAAGACGAGGCGCTAAAGCGCCAGAAATGATAATCAGCAATGATTTTGATCCACAGCCTGAAGGCTGCGGCAAGAATCAAAAGAATTTTTGGTTTAAAGCCTGAAAGCTTCGGAAAGAAGGCCTTATTACATTTCACAGATATTTTTTTACATCTTGAATGTAATACTGTTTGAAAGGCTGTAATAAAAATTATGTATCGGCACTACCGGCGCCTGGTCGTAGATGCCTGAAATGCTGATGCTGAAACCGATATGCTTTCCTGCATTGATGTTCCATTGTGCATGCGGTGCGATGCGGGGTTTGAAAGAGTTGGGCCGGGTTTGTACAAAAATATTTACTGAGAGATCGCTGTTGTCACTCGCTTTCCAGTCGAGGCGGATATAAGAATTTATTTTGATCAGCTTGTTCGTGATCGGTGTTGTATTAGCCGGAAGTTTGGATGAATCCACTGCATCATAGTTCCATCTTTCTTCTTCATACATTAAACCGAGGCCGGCATTGAAATCCCATTTATCGCCTTTCCATAGATTATAACGGATATTGGCGCCGGCCAATGCGCGGTATTCGAGCCCGCGTTTATTATCCCATTGATATTGTACAAATGTTTCGGGCTGGTATTTATTTTTATAGTTGTGGCGAAAACGCAAATGAATAAAACCTGCATTCAGAATATCATCCGGGCCGTTGTAGGTGAAACGGTAGCTGGCTGCTGCAATAAATAATTCTTTCTTTTTCTGCACCATCATTTCAGCAGTATTGGTGGCATCGTATAAAGTGATCTGTTGCCTGTCTACTTCAAGGCCTGTACTGAAATTAGCGGTAACCTTGGCCTTGTTCACATAATCGGACGTATCGGATTTATCAATGTTCAATATCTGGCCAATGCCAATAACAGGGCGATAAAAAAATATGATAATGATAATAAAGAGGCGTATGGTTATTTTACCGAAAGACATAAAAGATAATATTCTGTTTGTATAAACGATAACGGCGGGGAGATGTTGTATCAATAAGCGGGCAATTCATGTATTTGTTCCATGGTTCCATCCTGTAAACTGAATCCATACACATTTGTGCCGTTGGTGATCACTACAAAAGGCGTTTGTAAACGGATATTGTAATTGAGTACCTGTCGCAGGGCCGGTTCATCCATGGCCACATTCATTTCTTTGCATTCGATGATCATCCATGGTTTTGATTCTTTGTATATAAGTATATCAAAACGTTTTTTTATTTCACCCAGGGAAATTTCTTTTTCAACAGCTATCAAAGAAGCGGGATATTTTTTTATCTGGACAAGGTATTGCAACATATTCTGCCGCACCCATTCTTCAGGTGTTAAGCGAACCCATGCTTTGCGCAGTTCATCAAATATCCATTCCTTTTCATTTTCTTCTTTCATGCGGAAGTTAAAGGGCGGATACTCGATAGGGATCATAAAGCTTGTTTATGGCTGCGATTTTTTGTACTTTAGCCAATTATTTTTTTCAAAGATACATGTATGAAAACAAAAGGAGAGATCGTAAACAACTGGCTTCCGAGATACACAGGCGAGCAACTGGAGAATTTTGGCAAATATATTCTGCTGACCAATTTCAGTAATTATGTAACCATGTTTGCCAAATGGAACAAGGTAAAGATCATCGGTGCAGACAGGCCCATGCAATGTGCTACGGCCAATGGCATCACTATCATAAATTTTGGAATGGGTAGCCCGGGTGCCGCAACTGTTATGGATCTTCTTACAGCCATTGAGCCCGAAGCCGTTTTATTTTTGGGTAAATGCGGCGGATTAAAAAGAAGGAATAAAATAGGCGATCTTATTTTACCCATTGCAGCGATCAGAGGAGAGGGAACATCCAATGATTATTTTCCGCCTGAAGTTCCGGCGATGCCTGCGTTTGCTTTGCAGAAAGCGATCTCTACAACGATCCGTGATTATAAAGTTGATTATTGGACAGGTACTGTTTACACCACCAACCGCCGCGTATGGGAGCATGATGATGAGTTTAAAGCTTATCTCACTAAAGTAAGAGCCTATGCAATCGATATGGAGACCGCAACCATTTTTACAGTTGGGTTCTTTAATAAAATTCCTACCGGCGCACTTTTATTGGTCAGTGATTCGCCTATGGTTCCGGATGGCGTAAAAACAGAAGCGAGTGATAAAAAAGTAACTTCTGAATTTGTAGAAAATCATTTGAGGATAGGCATTGATTCATTGAAACAACTGATCAATAAAGGGCAGACTGTAAGACATTTGAGATTTTAGCATCCAGCTTGTTAAGAAAATAATTCCAAGCAATATGGAGAGATCATGGTGGAATGTTTGCGTTCCAATTTATACAACTGCACGCCCTACGGTGAAAAGAATTTTTCTTTATACGATTTTTGATTTTCTTTCTACCCCTGCCTCTAAAGGGGTTCTTGAGTTCCCCTTTAGGGGTAGGGGTGAAAAAGGCACAAAGCTAATCTCTCCATAAAAAAGGGAAAAGTATTACCGCAAGCGCTACGATCATTATATCGAGCGCAACAAGTAACAGTACCATTTGCCACCAGCCGGCCTGTATCACAGACGAAAAAGCGGTGGAAGATATTTTCATCAATAATAAAAGCTGCGGGATGATAATGGGGAAACCCATGATCGCCATCAATGCAGACTGTTGCTGAGCTTTGGCTGCGATCGCAGCAAGAAAAGTAAATACCAGGCTCAGGCTCATTCCACCCAGGCAGGTAATAAAAACGAACCTGAGCATGTTTTCCAGCGGATCGCCGAGTAATAAAGTAAATACGGCCAGGCTAAGCATGCTCATCACGATCATCAGCAAAGCATTGAACAGAAGTTTGGCTAAAACAAAATCGGTTGCACCTGCGATCGAATAAAAATAAAGCATCCGGCCCCTGCTGTCCTGCAAAAAACTTTTTGCCACTGCATTGATGCATACAAATAACTGGATCACCCAGAACAATGCGTTCCAGACCTTATCTTCCGGTTTATCCATTGCGAGGTAAACAACAAAAATGGTGGAAGCCACATACAGAAGGATGCCATACAATGTGTACTGCTGGCGTGTTTCGAGCAACAGGTCTTTTCGTACGAGTGATAATATGCGTCGCTTATTTTTCATTGGCGCAGATCCTGCATCGGGGTTCGTAGGTTTCTTTTTCTCCGATCAGTACCTGTCCCTCCTGTTCTGTTTTTCGGTATGAAACATTGGCGATATTTCCGCAACGCATACAAATAGCGTGGAGCTTGGTAATATAATCGGCGATGGATAAGAGGTAAGGCATTTGCCCGAATGGCCGCCCTAAATAATCCATATCCAATCCTGCCACAATTACGCGCGTACCTCTCAGCGCCAGTACTTCGCACACATGAATGATCTGGTCGTCGAAGAACTGGGCCTCATCAATACCTACCACATCAACGCCTTCGGCAAGAAGTAAGATGGTTTGCGAGTTATCGATGGGGGTTGACTGGATCGCGTTGGCATCATGGCTTACCACGTTGGTTTCATCATAACGTACATCAATAGCGGGTTTGAATATCTCCACTTTCAGGTTGGCGATCTTGGCCCGTTTTAAACGGCGGATCAACTCTTCGGTCTTCCCGCTGAACATACTGCCGCAGATCACTTCTATCCAACCCCTTCTTTCGCCTGATATATTTGGTTCTATAAACATTTCTATAATAAATTATCTCGGAAAACGTTTGTAACTTTAAGCGATATACTAATTGGTAACCCCCCAAATGTATTACATCCCATGGAAAGAGTGGGCACCTTGATCAACAAACTGAAAGAACAATTTGAACAGCATGCCGATGCTGATAAATTAGCTGTTACTGCACAACTGTTGTTGTCCGAACTGCAGAAAAACCATGCACGATCCACAGTAGGAAGTAAAGTGTCGGTTGTTCTGCCTTCCGTTTCGGGCAGGATCTTTCCAACTGATACTGAAAAAATAACTGCGCCATCCGTTGAACCGCCCAAACAGGAAGAGCTCTTACACAACTGGATGCTTGATACGAATGCAGAGATTCCTACGCTTGCCCACCAGTCGGCACAGCAAACAACAGAAACATACCATACCGAGCCGAAAGAAAATAAGCGGAACGCAGAATTGTTTGAGGTTAATACAATATTGGCAAAGCAGGGAGAAAGCCTGAATGAAAAATTAAAAGAAGAAAGGGAAGAAGTGGCCACTGCTTTGCAGGGAACACCGATCCGCGATCTTAAAAAAGGCATTGGCGTGAACGACCGGTTTCTTTTTGTAAATGATCTTTTTCGCGGTGATGAGAACATGTATGAACGCAGCCTGAAAACGATCAACGGGTTTACCATTTATCCCGAAGCCGAATACTGGATACAGCGCGAACTGAAAGTAAAACTCAGCTGGCCCGATAACAGCGAAAGTGTAAAGCTTTTTGATCAGCTGATCAAAAGGCGTTTCTCCTGAATATACCTGATCACTTTTTCACTTGCTCCCGATCTGCTTTTTACATATTCACGCGATGCATCGGCAGCTTCACCATACATATTGGTATCGGAGAATAGTTCTTTTAATAATTTTTCAAGTTCCAATGCATCTTCAATGGTAAATGCACCGCCGCAATCGAGCAGTTCATCGGCTTCAAAATATTTATCATACTCAGGGCCAAATACAACAGGCCTGCCATATACAGCCGCTTCAAGAATATTATGAATGCCATCCCCGCCAAACCCACCGCCAACATAACAAATGGCGGCGTAATGATAGAGCCTGCTAAGCATACCCATATTATCAATGATCAATACATTTATATTTTCGGGAACACCTGCTCCTGATAAAACTGCTTTTTCATAATCAGAATATAAAATGGAATGTTTATACAAAACCAGGCATTCTTTCAATCGCTCTTCTTCTATATCATGCGGAGCAATAATGCATTTGATGGATGGGTTGGTATTGGCAAAATGATCCAGCTCTTCATCATCTTCCGTCCATGTACTGCCTGCCACAATGGTTGGCTCATCCTTACAGAACTGATCAATTAACGGAATGGATTCAAAATTATCGGCTATACTTATCACACGGTCAAAACGGGTATCACCACTCACCATTACATTTTCATGTACGCCGATCGTTTGCAATAATTCTGCCGATGCATTGTTTTGTACAAACAGGTAAGAAAAATACGACAACATTTTCCTGTTCACACCGCCATACCATTTAAAGAAAAGCTGGTTCTTTCTGAAAATGCCTGAGACCAATAGCAATGGTATGTTTCGATGTTTTGCTTCATGCAGGTAATAATACCAGAATTCATATTTCACGAATACGATCAGTGAAGGCTGTACGATATTTAAAAAAAGGCTGGCATTGGAAGGCGAATCCATCGGCAGGTAAAAAACATGATCAACAGCCGGATGGTTTTTCCGCACTTCATAACCGGAAGGCGAAAAAAAAGTCAGCAACAGTTTATAACCGGGATATTGTTTTCTTAATTTTTCCAATACAGGCAAACCCTGTTCAAATTCCCCCAATGATGCACAATGCATCCAGATAACGGGAGATCCATTTGTATGAAATGTTGCGGATAATTCTTTAAATATTGCTTTTCGCCCTTTGAGCCATTTATCCGCTTTTTGATTGGAGAAGCTGACAAGCCATACAACTTTGGGATATAACCAAATGAAAATGCGATAAAGAAACATATTGATCACGGGATTAGCCATACAAAGAAACGAATAAAACCCCCGCTTATTGGACGGATCATTATATTGTATTTATTGGCGCGGATACTGCTTTTTACAGTAATTTTGCCCGCTCTAAATAGTCTGTGCTTATGCGTCCGATTCAAATGGTCGACACCAAATCCCAGTACCTCAGGATCAAAACAGAAGTTGATGCGGCCATACAGGAAGTACTCGACAGCGCGGCCTATATCAATGGCAAACCGGTACAGGATTTTGCAGTGGGGCTGAGTGAATATCTCGGTATCAAACACACCATTCCCTGTGCTAATGGAACAGATGCATTACAGATTGCCATGATGGCGCTTGGCCTTCAGCCGGGTGATGAAGTGATCACGCCGTCCTTTACCTATATCGCCACAACAGAAGTGGTGGCGCTGTTAAAACTAAAACCTGTTTTTGCAGAAGTGGATGCAAAAACTTTTTGTATGGATCCTGCTTCATTGAGAAGATCGATCACGCCAAAAACAAAAGCCATCGTACCTGTTCATTTATATGGCCATGCAGCGCCGATGGAAGAGATCATGCAGATAGCCAAAGAATTTAATTTGTACGTGATCGAAGACAATGCTCAGGCTATCGGATGCGACTACACTTTTTTCTGATGGAACAAAGAAAAAAACCGGAACTATCGGAACAGTAGGCGCTACCTCTTTTTATCCCAGCAAAAACCTGGGTGCATTTGGCGATGGCGGTGCGTTGTTCACCAATGATGATGTATTGGCGCAAAAAATGAAAATGATCGCTAACCATGGGCAGCAAAAAAGATATTATCATGAAATGGTTGGCTGTAATTCGCGGCTCGATTCCATACAGGCTGCAGTGCTGAATTGCAAACTGAAGAAACTGGATGAATATAATACGGCCCGGCAAAATGTAGCCGCGTTTTATAACAATGCTTTTGCAGGCAATAACAAGATCACCACACCTTTTGTTGCAGCATACAGCACGCATGTTTATCATCAGTACACGATATTGCTGCATGATGTTGACAGGGATGGATTGAATGCATATCTGGCAGAACACAAAATTCCTTCCATGATCTATTACCCTGTACCGGGCCACCGCCAGCCGATGTTTGATTCATTTGAATTGCCAAAGAATGAGATGGCTGTTACAGACTGGTTAACAGAACGTGTGATCTCTTTACCTGTTCACACAGAAATGGACAATGAACAACTCGAGTATATCACAGAAAAAATAATAAGTTTTATAAAAAAATAATTCATGAAGATAGCAGTAGTTGGAACGGGCTATGTTGGATTGGTAACGGGCACCTGTTTTGCCGAAACAGGTAATAAAGTAACGTGTATCGATATCGACAAAAATAAAGTTGAGCGTTTATCAAAAGGTGAGATCACCATTTATGAACCGGGTCTTGAAAAAATATTTCTGCGTAACCTGAAAGAGGAACGTTTGAAATTTACTACTGACCTTGCCGAAGGAATTAAAGATGCAGTGATCATTTTTCTCGCATTGCCTACACCACCGGGTGAAGATGGCTCTGCCGATCTTCGTTATGTATTGGGTGTTTCATCTGAGCTTGGAAAAATACTTACAGATTATAAAGTGATCGTAGATAAAAGTACCGTACCTGTTGGAACCGCAGAAAAAGTGCAGGCTGCCATCAAAGAAAATTACAAGGGCGAGTTTGATGTAGTTAGCAACCCCGAATTTTTACGCGAAGGTGTAGCCGTTGATGATTTTATGAAACCAGACAGGGTGGTGGTTGGAACCCGTTCGGAACGTGCAAAAAAACTAATGAGCGACCTGTATGCGCCTTTTGTGCGCCAGGGAAACCCTGTTATTTTTATGGATGAAAAATCTGCGGAACTTACAAAGTATGCGGCCAATTCATTTCTCGCAACAAAGATCTCTTTTATGAATGAGATCGCACAGCTATGTGAAAGGCTTGGTGCAGATGTAGATATGGTACGGAGAGGAATAGGCAGTGATGACCGCATCGGCAAACGTTTCCTGTTTCCCGGTATCGGTTATGGGGGAAGTTGTTTTCCAAAAGATGTACAGGCACTGATCAGGTCTTCAGACGACAGTAAGTATGATTTCAAAATACTGAAAGCTGTTGAGCAGGTAAATGATCTCCAGAAACTGCATCTCATCCCAAAGATCAAAACTTATTTTAATAACGGCCTGAAAGGAAAAAGGTTTGCTTTGTGGGGGCTCGCTTTTAAGCCTAATACAGATGATATCCGCGAAGCGCCTGCATTATATCTGATAGAGGCGTTAACAGCTGAAGGAGCCGTGGTGGTTGCATTTGACCCCGAAGCCATGTTGAATGTTAAGAAAATGATCGGCGATAAGATCGAATACGCAGAGAACCAGTATGGCGCATTGGATAAGGCAGATGCATTGATCATTGCAACAGAATGGAGTGAATTCAGGACACCGGATTTTGATATGATCAATAGCCGGTTAAAAAATAAAGTGATCTTTGACGGGCGTAATTTATTCGATGTAACATATATCTCAGATCTTGGTTACCATTACGAAAGTATTGGCCGCCCGAAAGCAACATAATTATGACAGGAAAAAGAATTCTCATAACAGGCGCTGCAGGATTTTTGGGTTCTCATTTATGCGACAGGTTTGTTCGGGAGAATTATCACGTTGTCGGGATGGATAACCTGATAACAGGTGATATGAAAAATATTGAACACCTGTTGCAATTGAAAAATTTTGAATTCTGCCATCACGATGTATCTACATTTATTGAAGTAACAGGCAACCTTGATTATATTTTACATTTTGCCTCGCCGGCCAGCCCGATCGATTATTTAAAGATCCCGATACAGACCTTAAAGGTCGGCGCACTCGGCACACACAATTGTTTGGGATTGGCAAAAGAAAAAAAAGCGCGCATACTTGTTGCTTCCACCAGTGAAGTATATGGCGATCCATTGGTACATCCGCAAACGGAAGATTATTGGGGGAACGTAAATCCTGTTGGCCCGCGTGGTGTGTATGACGAAGCAAAACGTTTTATGGAATCGATCACGATGGCGTATCATACTTTTCATGATGTAGAAACAAGGATCGTGCGGATCTTTAATACGTACGGCCCAAGAATGCGGTTGAATGACGGCCGCGCCCTGCCTGCATTTATCGGCCAGGCTTTGCGGGGTGAAGACCTTACCGTATTTGGCGATGGCAGCCAGACACGCTCTTTCTGTTATGTAGATGACCTGGTAGAAGGTATTTATCGTTTGCTGATGAGCGATTATTCAATGCCTGTAAACATTGGCAACCCGAATGAAATATCATTAAAAGAATTTGCAGAAGAAGTTTTACAACTTACCGGTTCTTCCGTAAAGATCATTTATAAACCTTTGCCTGTTGACGACCCTAAACAACGCCAGCCGGATATCAGCAAAGCAAAAGAAATTCTCGGATGGTCGCCAACGGTTGAAAGGGCTGAAGGATTAAAAAGAACGTACGAATATTTCAGATCCCTGCCGAAAGAAGAGTGGACAAAACAACCAAAAGAGTTCACAAAAAAAAAGCAGTAAAGGTTTCCAGCTACTGTATTCTGTAGTAGCCGGAAAACGTAATGCAATATTTTACAAAATGTCAAAACCACTTGTTGTTATTACCGGAAAGAATGGCCAACTCGGTTGGGAGCTTCAACAACTGGCTGCAGCAGGCACACATATATTTGATTTTTTATTTACCGGGCGGGAAGAATTCGATCTCGCTGATCCCGTATCTATTCCTGTTTTTTTTAAAAAATATATGCCCGCATATTTTATCAATTGCGCCGCATACACGGCTGTTGATAAAGCAGAAACAGAAAAAGAAATGGCTTACGCGATCAATGCAGAAGCAGTTGGTATCATTGCACAGCAATGCAAAGAACATCATTGTACATTACTGACTTTTTCAACTGATTATGTTTTTGACGGACAGGGAACCAAACCGTATCAAACAAATACCAAAACAGATCCTGTAAATTATTATGGTTACACAAAATTAGCAGGAGAAAAACTGGCGCTGCAGAATAATGAACAAACCATTGTTATCCGTACATCGTGGGTATATAGTTCGCATGGAAACAATTTTGTAAAGACCATGCTGAGGCTGATGAAAGAAAAAACAGAATTAAAAGTGGTTAACGACCAAACAGGTTGCCCTACTCATGCTGCAGACCTTGCCACCGCTGTTTTACAGATCATTCAATCACTTCAAAAAGGGGTGCGGCATTACGGTATTTATCACTACTGCAATAAAGGCATTATCTCATGGTATGGATTTGCAGTTGCTATCAGGGACATGTCAAAATTATCCTGCAACATATTACCCATCCCTACTTCTTCTTATCCAACGCCCGCAAAACGGCCTGCTTACTCGGCACTGGATACATCCTGCATCCAGAACGATTTTGGAATTGAATGGAAAGAATGGGAACACAGTTTATCCATATGCCTGGCAAAACTTACCTGACAAGCAATGGGCAAGTTGTATTGAGGTGAATATTCCCCAGATAATTTAGTTATGGATCTCAACCGCAACATGATGGCGTTGCACATATTCAGGGCTATGTACATGGTGTTCATGGTAGTAACGGCGTTCCACGCAGCCCGACATGCCGGCTATGATGCTTACAAGTAAACAAACTGATAAAACATTTTTTAAAATAGTTTTCATAATTAATGATTTTATCTTATGAAGACTAAAAGCATGCCATGAGAAATGTGGTGATGTTTCAGTTTGAAAATTAAATGCAGATCAAAAATTGCGTTTTAGAGGCTTGTGCATTTTTTTTACGCAATGAAAGCAAAGAAAATTATTGCCTTGATCCTTTGCCTTCTCAGCGCCTTGCGTTTTTGTCGGTTACTTTGGCTGGTATTTTTCTTTTATGTATTATATGTCTCCGATGTTCAGATCGAGGTTCTCGCTGGTGCCTATGATTCCGCCTTCGGTAAATTGCCAGATGGTCCAGTTATTCCAGCCATCCGGACAGGCGGCCAGATCTGCATCGTTTGTATATCGCGATAGCCAGAGGGCATATTTACCAAGCC
>Ga0206949_1274_pt1 | contig 14651 bp, 13 predicted proteins | sample Alteio_BWOrgHeat_40_FD_153240 | JGI IMG/M metagenome (GOLD analysis project Ga0206949, IMG submission 153240) | Enriched cells from forest soil in Barre Woods Harvard Forest LTER site, Petersham, Massachusetts, United States -... | ecosystem: Environmental > Terrestrial > Soil > Temperate forest >...
GGCTTTTAAACATAAAACAGGCATCAACGTTTGATTATACAGCAGGAGCCGATAATAATGGCGTAAAAGAAGTTGAGCTAAACCTGGATTACGACAAATTTTGTGACATTATTACCGCCGATAAACAATTTTACCGGCCTAATGTATTTGATCTGTGCGCAATTACGCTGCCATTTGAGAATAAACGAAAGAGCGATTATTACTTTGATACTCCTTTACAAAAAACCTGTATTACTACCATCGACCTACCTAAAGGTTTTGAAATAGAAGCATTACCTACAAACCAAACCCTGAAATTCAGCTATGGGAGTTATGATATTAAGTATGTTTATGATGCTGCGAAAAATGAGGTGATATCTACCGCTAAATTTAACTTAACTGATCATGTCATACCGGCTGCAAAATATAATGAATTGCAGCAATACCTTGACGCGGTTGCAAAAGCACAGAATAAAAAACTGGTGATACGCAAGAAGGCGTAAATTTGCTCCTGATGATATTCAGGCTTGATGAGCGTTTGGTTTTTCCCAGCCCGGCTTTGGCTGAGGATGATGGCTTGCTGGCCGTTGGCGGCGACCTGTCGACCGACCGTTTGTTGCTGGCTTATCGGAATGGCATATTCCCCTGGTATAGTGCCGATGAGCCTATTTTGTGGTACTCGCCCCATGAACGCTTTGTGCTTTATCCCGAAAGGTTAAAAGTTTCAAAAAGTATGCGGCAGGTTTTGCGGTTGGGCAGGTTTACTGTTACAAGCGATAAATGTTTTAATGAGGTGATCGAAGCATGTTCAACTATCGAAAGGCAAGGGCAGGACGGCACCTGGATAACCACTGATATGAAAGCGGCTTATAACCGGCTGCACCAATTGGGCCATGCGCATTCTGTTGAGGTTTGGGAGAATGATGAGCTAGTGGGCGGCTTTTATGGCGTGCAGGTAAACTCAGTTTTTTGCGGCGAAAGTATGTTTAGCAAGGTAAGCAATGCGTCAAAAACCGCGTTGGCATGGCTTTGCCAATCGGGGCGATATAATTTAATAGATTGCCAGGTGTACACCGAACATTTAGCATCTATGGGGGCTGAAATGATAAGCAGGGAAGAATATATGGTTTTGCTGCGCGATAGTAGGCCCTGATTGGTTAACTTTAGCCCTGATAATTATTATGCTGCAAACCATCCACAAGGAACGAATAATTTTAGGCATTGACCCCGGCACGGCGGTTATGGGCTACGGGCTAGTGAAAGAAATAGGGCCGAAGATTGAGCTGATAAGCCTGGGCATTGTGAAAATGGATAAGATTGACGACCACATGCTTAAACTACAGCGCATATTTGAAAAAACTGTTGCTTTGATTGATAATTATCACCCCGATTGCTTAGCCATCGAGGCGCCTTTTTATGGTAAGAATATACAGGTAATGCTAAAACTGGGTCGTGCGCAGGGTGTGGCCATGGCTGCGGCATTATCGCGCAATGTAGAGATAACCGAATATGCGCCCCGCAAGATAAAGCAATCCATTACCGGCAATGGCAACGCCACCAAGGAACAGGTAGCCGCTATGCTCCAAAACCTGCTGAGCTTTAAGGAAACCCCCGAATTTTTGGATGCTACGGACGGGTTGGCAGTAGCCGTTTGCCATTCGTTCCAAAAAATAACCACAGGTAAAGGCAGTTCAGGTAATAAAAAATCTTATTCGGGTTGGGAGACTTTTGTGAAGGATAATACCGGCAGGGTGGCGGGAATTGGTAAAGCCAAAAAATAGCGGCAAAGTTTCGTACCTACGGCACGAAGGCGCTTAATCTAAATTTTTCTACCAATATTTAACCCCTACGGGGTTAGGTTTAATAGCTTAATAATTTACTCATGCCTTCATCCAGACGTGCCTTAGCCATAAACTGGTCTTCCAAATCTTTATTCATGGGGATGGCCGTGTCAAGGCTGGCGCACCGCATTACAGGGGCATCCAAATAGCTGAAGCAATGTTCGGCAAGATGGGCGGCTATTTCGCCGCCGAAGCCGCTGGTTAGGGTATCTTCATGCAAAATTAAAACCCGGCCTGTTTTCTTTACACTGGCCTCAACCGCTTCTTTGTCCCAGGGCTGCAGGCTGCGCAAGTCGACTATCTCAGTAGCTATATCCGGATGTTTCGCCGCATACTCAAGTGCCCAGTGTACGCCTAATCCGTAGGTGATAATACTGGCTTTCGTGCCTTCTTTTACAATTTTAGCCTTGCCTATTTCTATGTAATATTCGCCATCGGGCACATCATCGGTATTGCTGCGATACAGGTATTTATGTTCAAAATACATTACCGGGTTGGGGTCGGCAATAGCGGCCATTAGTAAACCCTTTGCATCAGCAGGCGTTGCGGGATAAACCACCTTTAACCCCGGCGTTTTGGTAAACCATGCTTCGTTACTTTGTGAATGGAATGGCCCGGCAGATGTACCGCCGCCTGTAGGCATACGCACCACCACATCAACATTTTGCCCCCAGCGATAATAGGTTTTTGCCAGGTTATTAACCACCTGGTTAAAGCCGCTGCTTACAAAATCGGCAAACTGCATTTCAACAACAGCCTTGGCCCCATTCACCGCAAGCCCCATCCCCGCGCCAACAATAGCCGATTCGCAAATGGGCGTATTTCTTACGCGGCCACGGCCAAATTCTTCAACAAAGCCCTGGGTTATTTTAAATGCGCCGCCGTATTCGGCAATATCCTGCCCCATAATTACGAGGTTGCTGTATTTGCGCATGCTTAAACGCAGGGCATCGCTTATAGCATCAATATACCGCCGCTTGGTTGATGTTTCAGGCTGAGGAAATGCGGGCAGACTATACGGCTTATACATATCCGCAACCTCAGTATTTATATTGGGTACAATATCTGGTTCACTGAACGCTTTTTCAATTTCGGCATCTATCAATTTACCAAATTCGGCTTTAATAATTTGCGGCCACTCGGGGCGCAGTACGCCCTCATCCAGCAAAAACTTTTCAAAATTGGCTATAGGGTCCTTTGCCCGCCATTCTTCAAATAAATGTTCGGGTACGTATTTGGTGCCCGATGCTTCCTCATGTCCGCGCATACGGAAGGTGATACATTCTACCAAAACCGGGCGGGGATTGTAGCGTATGCCTTCGGCTATTGAGTGTATGGTATTATAAACTTCGAGTAAATTATTACCGTCGATACGGCGGCCCTCCATGCCATAACCTATGGCTTTATCAACCAACCGCTTGCAGGCATATTGCTCCGAAACTGGCGTTGATAAGCCGTAACCATTATTTTCAATGATAAAAATAACAGGCAGGTTCCATACTGCGGCCACATTAAGCGCCTCATGAAAATCGCCTTCGCTAGTGGCGCCTTCGCCTGTAAAAACCAGGGTGGCGTGTTTCTTTTTGTTCAGTACATCGGCTAAGGCAATACCATCGGCCAAAGCCATTTGCGGGCCAAGGTGTGATATCATGCCTAATATTTTATACTGTTGCGTACCGAAATGGAACGATCGGTCGCGCCCCTTGGTGAAGCCCGAAGGCTTGCCCTGCCATTGCGCCATTAAACGCGAAAGCGGAATATCGCGCGTAGTAAAAACCCCCAGGTTGCGGTGCATGGGTAAAATATATTCATCAGCATTCAAAGCCAAAGTACAGCCAACGGCTATTGCTTCCTGCCCTATGCCCGAGAACCATTTACCAATGCGCCCTTGCCGCAAAAGGATGAGCATTTTCTCCTCGATCAGTCGCGGAAGTAACAATTTCCTATAAAAAGCGATTAAAACGTCATTATTGAGGTTTTTTCGGTCGAAATTCATATAGCTAAACTACTGATGTTTTTAAAACTTTGTATGTTTACAATTCAATTCTTTGTACCATGAGAACTACGCGCCTATTTTTTTCGATATTATTGATAATAGCGGGCTTTGCAGCAAACGCCCAAAGTTATTATTTAATGCCCGAAAAGTTTTATCTACAAAAGGGAGATAAACTCAATCTGCATTTAATGAGCACCAATGACGACTTTACCAAACAAACAGATATAAAATACCAGGCCGATAAAACAGGTGAGTTTACGCTTTACCAGGGCAAGAAAAGAACCGACCTGAAACCAAGTGCGGTTGTTATTGACAGTATTGCGCCGATAGTGAGCTATGCCGTGAACGAGGATGGCTTATTATTAGCGAGCATGAGCACCACCCCACCTGCGGCCGAAATGACCCGTAGCAAATTTTTACGTACCCTGGATGAGAGCGATCCTGATAATATTGCTGAGAAAGTAAAAAACAGCAACCAGTTGTATTACAAGGAGAAATTTAATAACTATATGAAAGTGTTGGTGAAAATAGGCGATTCAAATAGCGGTGGTTTATTTGATAAACCTGTAAGCCAGGAGTATGAAATTATACTGAAACAAAATCCATATAAATTTAACTATGGCGATGATATTAGCGCCGTAGTGCTTTTTAAAGGCAAGCCCATTGCAAACGCGGCAATAACCTTAATGGTTAAAACGGTAGGCGGTAACATATTCCCGCAAAAATTAAGCAGCGATGCCGCGGGCCTTATTTATTTTAAGTTGAGCCGTGAAGGGATATACGCGTTAAGCAGCACACATACCGAGCAATTAAAAGATAATAAAACAGCTGATTTTGAAAGTTGGAAAACCACCTACACTTTCGCGTTTAGCAGCAATAATGAGCTGCCAAATAGTTATAAAGAGTTTGGGTTTGGGAATGTGCATTGATATTAGCGAGTGGAGATTAGTAGAATTATAACATGATGCTATCCCACCTCATACAACACAGGGGCAAAGGAATGTGGGTTTTCCTGGCACCTTTATTTACAGGCTTTTTTTTCGCCTTGATATTTGATGGCCTAAATCTGCAAGGCAAATACTTACCACCATCTGCCATATTACTTTCATCTATAATTATCTGGTTAATTGATAATAAAACCAGGGCAAAGGAACCCGTTGTGAGGCAACGGATCAGAAATACTTTAATGTGGATAGATATGAAATACTGGGCGTTTGCTTTAGGGGCGTTTGGAATTATATTATCGTTTGCAGCTGCTTTTAATTACATAACTTAATCCACGTGGTTTCTCTCCTGCCACTGTTTGGTGAATGACTTTTCGGCTACTTTGGGCATTTCGCGCAGGTGGCCCCAGGTTTTTTTGAACAGGGTACGCATCAGGAAGTTTTTGGTTTTGCCGCTGAAATAATCTTCGAGCTTACGGCTTAGCATACCTTTTTTCCATGCCGACCAGCCCCAGCGTTCTTTTTTGGTTACTATGCCTTCGTTTACTGCATCTCGGCGGTTCAGGAGGAGCATTTTATGGATGTCGATCTTTACGGGGCATACTTCGGTGCATTTGCCGCACAAGCTGCTGGCATAGCTCAGGTGTTTAAACTCTTCCATACCACGCATGTGCGGGGTTATAATGGAGCCGATAGGGCCACTGTACTCGGTGGCATAAGTATGGCCACCAATATTTTTATATACGGGGCAGGCATTTAAACAAGCGCCGCAACGGATGCAATACAGGCCCTGGCGCTGATCTTTTTGTGCCAGCAAGTTGGTACGGCCATTATCGAGCAATATCACGTACATTTCTTCGGGACCATCCGTTTCGGTTTGCTGGCGGGGGCCGCTTAAAATAGTATTGTAAACAGTTAAGTTTTGCCCGGTGCCATGTGTTGCCAACATAGGCCAAAACAGGTCGAGATCGGCCATAGAAGGGATGATCTTTTCGATGCCCACTATAGCAATATGTATTTTGGGGAAGCTGGTGCTTAAGCGAGCGTTGCCCTCATTCTCGCTGATGGCTATGCTGCCGGTATCGGCAATTAAAAAGTTGGCGCCGGTTATGCCTATATCAGCCTGCAAGTATTTTTCTCGCAGCAGTTCGCGGGCCTTTAGTGTGAGCTGCTCGGGAGTGGCATCGATGGGTGTACCAAAACGTTCGTGGAAAAGTTTGGCTATGTCCTCTTTACTGAGGTGCATGGCCGGGGTAACAATATGATATGGCTTTTGGCCAAGTAACTGAACAATGTATTCGCCCAGGTCGGTTTCAAGCGACTCGATATGGTTGTGTTCAAGGAACTCATTCAATTGAATTTCCTCGGTAACCATTGATTTGGATTTTACAACGGTTTTACCGCCTGCTTTTTTTATAATGTTGAGTATCTCGCGGTTGGCTTCTTCGGCATCATTGGCCCAAATAACCTTGCCGCCGCGCCTTTGGAAATTGGCTTCGAACTCGGGCAAAAATTTGTCCAGGTTCTCCATCACCTTCCACTTTATAACGTGGCCCTTGCGTTTGGCAGTTTCAAGGTTGATGAATTTTGATAAACCACGTTTTACTGCAGCATCATACTTACCAATATTATAATTTATAACACGGCGATGATTGGCGTCGAATGCCTTCTCTTCACTGGCAACCAAAAATTCCTCGGCAGTGCTGCTCATAAAGACAAAGTTAGGCTTTTTGTGGTAGAAGCAAGAGTCAAGAATCAAGAGCCAAGACAAAAAGTTAATTCTTCACCCTCGATCCTGGTTTCTTGACTCTATTCCACGCTATTTTTTGTCCATTTTTTCAAGCATTGTTATGATCTTATCAAGCTTGTCTATTTCGATGGCGTTTAAACGCACCTGTAGTTCTTCAATTTCCTTTTTGGCTTCCACGTTGGTGCGGAAATCTTCATCGGCCTGTGCACGGTCGCGTTCGTTCTGGCGGTTTTGGGCCATCATGATAATTGGCGCGGCATAAGCGGCCTGGGTTGAGAAAAGCAGGTTCAATAAAATGTAGGGATATGGATCCCAGTGATCAATAATGGCAATGACGTTAAGGATCATCCATACCGCAACTATTACTGTTTGGATAATAATAAACCGCCATGAGCCCATGCCTGTTGCCACTGAATCGGCTAAACGCTGACCAAAGGTCATTTCCTCTGTGTGCCTTTGATGCCAATTTTTCTTATGGTTCATCATTTTTAGGGGGTTGAAATTCATATGATAAACATAATAAAAAATAAGGATTAGGTATTAGTAATCAGAGATTAGTTTTTTGTAAATATAACATTAAGAGATTAATGGCCTTCGCTCCAAACTGCTACACCGTAACCCGGCAAAGTAAATTTAACATCCCCTGAACCGGTATTCGGCTTTATATCCCCAAAAATATTCTTTAACGCACCTGCTGATTGAAAAACCACATCCTGCTGTTCCCCCGATAAATTTACGGCAACAACTATTTTTTTATTTCCGCTGTAGCGCTCGAAAGAAAAAACTTTGTCGTTATCGTTCGATACATTTTTGTAGGTGCCGTAGTCGATAACAGGATTGTTTTTTCGTATGGCTATCATCTTTTTATAATAATTCCACAGCGAGTTGGGGTCGTTCCTTTCCTCTTCGAGCGATATGCCATCGTTGGGTATATCAGTGTTGTCCTTCGTCCACCAGGGGCCGTTCTTGTACCAGTAGGCCATGCCTTTACCCTCATCGCTCTTGTACCACTCGAAGGCCTGGCGATCGGGTATTTGGTTGGCATCGGTAGCGCCATAGGTTTGGTCTTTGCCGCGCATGCCTAATTCCTGGCCGTAATAAATGGACGGTACGCCGCCCATCAGCAGGTTAAGGGCACAGCCTACACGCAATTTGCCCGGATCGCTTTTTACGGCGCTGGCAAAGCGTTCAAAATCGTGGTTCTCTAAAAACACCACCTGGTTTTTGCCCGGCGGATTGTTTAAAAATGTGGAATCGGCTACGGTTTCCAGTTCCTTCTTTTTAAAATTACGGATGGCAAAGGCCAATCTGAAGCCAAAAACGCGGTCGACACCGGCATTTTTCAAATAATCAATCCCGAACGAGCCCCATTGCGCCTGCTCAGCAACAATTTTTATTGGGGGGTTTATCGCCCTTAGCTTACCTAATAATGGCCGCCAAAAGGTAGCAAACAAATGCGGCAAGCGGTTGGCGTTATCCAAGTTATCCATGCAATGGTCGAGCCGAAAGCCGTCTACACCGTCATCAAATTTGCCGTCGTGGTTGGGATCCATCCAAAACCTGAAAAAGTTATAGTTATACTGCTGTACTTCTTTATTATCCAGGTTTACCATAACCAGTCGGCGCGTTACGTTATCGTACCCGGTAAAATCGGTTACAAAGCCCACAATCGGTATGGCTTTGGCGTTTGTTTTATCAGTATAAACTATATAATCGCTGTATTTCGAGGCCGGGTTGTTATGACTGTCGCGATACCAAATATGGTCGCTGGCTACGTATTGCGTTTCCATATCCATATAAAACTTCATGTGGCGGCGGTGCAGTTCTTTTATCAGCTTTAAATAATCGTGCATGGTGCCATAGCGTGGATCGATCTTGTAAAAATCGGTAGCGAAATAATTATGATAATACACCGACTCGTACAAAGGGGTAAGTAAAACGGCGGTTACACCCAATTGCTGTAAATAATTGAGCTTTTGATAGATGCCGTTCAGGTCGCCGTGACCGTCGCCATTGCTATCATAAAAACTGCGCTGGAAGATGTGATAAATAACCTCGCTTTGGGGGGATGGCGCTTTTTTATGTTGCGCGAATGTGTTGCCCGTAAACAGGAGTGACGATACAACAAGGAAAGTAATGCACCTTTTTATACACGATCCCGCGTTAGGGATGGAAGCGGATACCGGCCCGTGACTAAGGCCTGTGCAGCATGAGCGTACAGCCCGACCGCTTCTATCAGCGGTAACGCCCAAATTAAACCATGTATTATTATTTATCATTTAAATACTTGTATCCATCAAATTAAGCTATCCTGCTGCCAATAAACAATGTAAAAATTAATACAATAATGGCGGAAACTATCTGCAACTATTTTCTGTGCGCTTATATAAATAAGTATCATTTTTGATACGATTAATATAACCCAATAATTTGCCAATTTTCACTTTCTTTTGGTACTGAAGTATAGCGTAATTAGCTTATCGGTGTTATGTCAATTTTCCTACAGCACATTCAAAAAATATAATGGCAAATAATACTTACGATGCTATCGTAATTGGTTCGGGCATAAGCGGGGGCTGGGCGGCTAAGGAGCTGTGCGAAGGCGGCCTTAAAACCCTTATGCTGGAGCGCGGGCGGAACATTGTGCACATTAAGGACTATGTGAATGCCACCAAAGCGCCCTGGGAATACCCGCACCGCGGCGGCCGCACGCAGCAAATGAGCAAAGATTACCCGGTGCTTGGCCGTAATTATTTTTTGAATGAAACCAACCTGGATTACTGGGCGAGTGATAAGGACAGCCCCTATGTTGAAGTCAAGCGTTTCGACTGGTACCGAGGCTACCATGTTGGCGGGCGCTCATTAATGTGGGGACGGCAGAGCTACCGCTGGAGCGATATTGATTTTGAGGCTAACGCGAAAGAAGGTATTGGCGTCGACTGGCCCATACGTTATAAGGATATTGCGCCTTGGTACAGCCACGTGGAGAAACATGCCGGAATCAGCGGCGCGCGGAACGGCTTACCACAGCTACCCGACGGCGAATTTTTGCCGCCAATGGATATGAACTGCGCTGAACAGCATATTGCCGATGGCATTAACGGCCATTACAAGGGAAAACGCAATATGATCATAGGTCGTACGGCTAATTTAACCAAGGCACTGCCGGGGCGTACCCATTGCCAGTACCGTAATCAGTGTGCGCTGGGGTGCCCGTTCGGCGGTTATTTTAGTACGCAGTCATCGACATTACCGGCAGCAGTGGCTACAGGGAATTTAACGCTAAGGCCGTGGTCGATAGTTACCCGGATATTGTATGATAAGGATAAAAAGAAAGCTACGGGAGTTGAGGTTTTGGATGCACAGACGAATCTTACCTACCAGTATTTTGCCAAGATAGTTTTCCTGAATGCCTCGACGCTGAACAGCGCCTGGGTGCTGATGAATTCGGCTACCGACGTGTGGCCCGATGGATTGGGCAGCAGCAGTGGTGAGTTGGGGCATAACCTGATGGACCATCATTACAACGCAGGCGCATGGGGAATTGTTGAAGGCTTTGATGATCGTTATTATTTTGGTCGCAGGCCGAACGGCGTATATGTGCCGCGGTTTAGAAATTTGAATGGCGAAAGACGCGATTATGTGCGCGGCTTTGGTTACCAGGGGCTTGCAAGCCGGGAAGGCTGGAGCAGGGATATTGCCGAAATGAACATAGGCGGGGCTTATAAGGATGCGTTGGGCGAACCGGGCAAATGGGTGTTTGGCATGGCCGCTTTTGGCGAAACTTTGCCGTACCACGAGAATAAGGTAACACTGGATAAAAACAAAAAAGGATAAATGGGGCCTGCCTGTATTGGCTATTGATGCCGAAATAAAGGACAACGAGAAAAAGATGCGGGTTGATATGGTAGATGATGCCATGGAAATGCTTGCCGCCGCTGGAATTAAGGACCCGGCTAAGTTTGATTCGGGCTACAACATGGGCTCGGCTATTCATGAGATGGGTACCGCACGCATGGGTCTCGATCCAAAAACATCGGTATTGAACAAGTGGAACCAGGTTTGGGACGCGCAAAATGTTTTTGTTACCGATGGCGCTGCAATGGCATCAACCGCTTGTCAAAATCCATCGCTTACTTATATGGCTTTAACAGCAAGGGCGGCGAATTATGCGGTTGAGGAGTTGAAGAAGGGAAACATTTGATAACGGACGCAATTCCATAATAGCGATGGGTTTAAAACCCATCGCTATTATGGAATTTAAATAAATACTAACCATGAAAACCAACCGCCGGGAATTTATTCAGCAGGCCAGTTTATTGAGCGCGGGATTAATGATAAAACCTGCCGCTTTTTTGCCCCGGATGCATAGGAATGTCGGCCTGCAATTGTACACCATACGCGAGCAGATAGCCAGGGATGTGCCCGGCGTACTTGCTAAGGTTGCACAGGCGGGTTATACCAACGTTGAGCCTAATGGCTATACCCGTAAGGATAAATTCTGGGGGATGGATGCCAAAGCGTTTAAGGCCATACTGGATGCCAATAATTTGATAACCACCAGCGGATTATACGGCATTGATATTGGCGGCGAAAAAGACCTTGACGACCTTAAGCACTTTGCCGATGTAGCGAATATTCTGGGCGAAAAATATGTGGTTATCCCCTGGATATTTGAAGAGTACCGCAAAACAGCTGACGATTATAAGATACTGGCCGATAAAATGAACAAGGCAGGGGAAGCGACCAAAGCGATTGGCGTACACCTGGGGTACCATAACCATAACTTTGAGTTTACCGACATGGGCAGCGGCCAAAATGGCTATGAACTGCTGCTAAACAATACCGACCCTGCCCTGGTTAAAATGGAAATGGATGTTTACTGGATAGTGCGCGGCGGTGCCGACCCTGTGGAGCTGTTTAAAAAACACCCGGGGCGTTTTTCATTACTGCATGTAAAGGATATGGATAAAGCAAATCATGAACTAACTACAGAAGTTGGCGCAGGCACTATCGATTTTAAAAACATATTTAAGCACGCAAAACTGGCGGGGGTTGATTACGCTTTTGTTGAACAGGAGAGTTTCGCGATAGATTGGTATGCCAGCATCGCGCAAAGCGCAAATTATCTTAAAAACGAATTGCTAACTATTCATTAATTCACTCTATCACTAAATATGATAACCTGCAGAGCCGCCATAACAGAAGGCGACGGTAAATTTTCAATTGAAGAGATACAGGTAGGCAACCCCCAAGCCGATGAGGTGCTGGTAAAGGTACGTGCCGCCGGGCTTTGCCATACCGACCATGATTCGTTGAGTTGGGGCAAGCAACTGATCATAGGGCATGAGGGCGCGGGTACGGTAGTAAAGGTTGGCAAGGATGTATCAAGCGTTGCCGTTGGCGATAAGGTAATACTGAACTGGGCAATGCATTGTGGCAAGTGTTTCCAGTGTTTGCAAGGTAACCAGCATATATGCGAGGTGGCATCGCCGGTGGCGGCGGGCGGCAACGGCTACACGCCGGGGCATGCCCATAAGGAAGGCACTACGAAGAACGGGGTGCCTGTGATACGGTCGTTTAATATCGGTACGATATCGGAGTACACGTTGGTAAAGGAATCGGCGGTGGTGAAAAATAAATCGGAGAAGATGAGTTTCCCGGCGTCGGCAATTATTAGCTGCGGGGTGATGACGGGCTATGGCTCGGCGGTGAACGCGGCGAAGGTGCAGCCGGGTACATCGGTTGTGGTGCTGGGTACGGGTGGTGTAGGACTTAATGTGATACAGGGAGCTAAAGTGGCAAAGGCAGGGATGATCATTGCTATTGATGTGAACCCCAACCGCCTGGAAATGGCCAAAAAGTTTGGCGCTACACACACCATCCTGGCTGACCGGAATGACACGAGGTTATTAAAAGCCGCCGAACAGGTACGCGAAATGACCACCCGCGGCGCGGATTATGCCTTTGAATGTACCGCCATCCCCGAGCTGGGGGCCGCGCCGCTGGCAATGGTGCGCAATGCCGGTACGGCCATGCAGGTGAGCGGCATTGAGCAGGATATTACCATTGACATGAAGCTGTTTGAGTGGGATAAAATATATATGAACCCGCTATACGGCAAATGCAAGCCGCAAATAGATTTCCCGAAAATTGTGGAGTTGTATGAAAGCGGCGATATGCTGCTGGAAGAAATGATAACCCGCACTTATAACTTAAACGATTTGGATAAAGCCTTTGACGATATGCTGAAAGGCAGAAATGCCAAAGGCGTAATTGTATTTGATTAAAAAAAATGTCTGCATTCAGAACCATAGAAGTATCAAACCCTGACTTTGAGCGGGACAATTTGCGTTTCATCACCGTAAAAACACCGAATTTAAAAGGGCGGGGCGATATATGTGTTTACGTACCGTTTGATACCCGCGCGGCTGATACCTTACCCATCGTCATACTTCTACATGGTGTTTATGGCAGCGCATGGAATTGGCCCCTAAACACAGGTATCCATTTACAGGTTGATAAGCTGATACAAAACAAGGAACTGCCGCCCATGATACTTGCCATGCCATCGGATGGGCTGTGGGGCGATGGATCGGGGTATTTGCCGCATAATAATTTGGATTTTGAGCGATGGATAGCCGATGATGTACCCAATGCCGTTATGGAAGTTATAAGAGGTGCGAAGAAGGAATCGCCGCTGTTTATTTCTGGCCTGTCGATGGGTGGATTTGGGGCCTTACGGATAGGGGCGAAATATGGTACCCGGTTTAAGGCTATTTCGGGGCATTCATCTATAACCAGTTTAGCGCAGATGAAATTATTTGTGGCAGAGCATTTGAAAGATTATTTGCAAAAGGATATTGTTGATGAGGATGTGTTCGCTACTTTTAAACAATATCACGATAGCCTACCCCCTATAAAATTTGATTGCGGCACCGATGATCTGCTCATAAAATATAACCGCGAACTGCACGAAAAAATGGTGCAGGAAGGCATCGAACACCAATATAACGAATATGCTGGCGGGCATGAATGGCCCTATTGGGCAAAACATATTATGGAGAGTTTGAAATTTTTTTCGGAGCAATTATAATATTCATAATCTCTTCATTTTGCATATGTTAATTTGCTGTTATCAAACGTAGGGATGGTTCGATTATCATCTTTTTGTCATGAATGGGTACTTACATATCTGAAAGGCAAAAAAATACGTTTGTGTTTCTGTAGGTGATTCTTCACCTGCATTGTGATAAGGTTTAGGTTGAAAGCCCCCAAGCAGCGAGTGCAAGGGGGCTTTTATTTTTTGCTACCTTTATATCATTAAAACTAATACCCTTATTGCATTTAATAAAATGACAAATTATCTTAAACTATCTTTCAGCTTAATATTGGTGTTAGGTGCTGTTAATTCCAGCAAAAGAATTTGGCTAACGCTTATGACCGAAAAAAAAGTTACGTTGATGAAATTGCAGTTTTAAATAAAGAATTAATATTAACTAATAATGACCCCTCAATCCTTACCGAAAAAGGAATGCTTTTTGAAAGGATGGGGTTCATAGATTCAGCAAACAAAATCTACCCAATAGCAAAATTAAATTATGAAAAAAAACTTACTGAAAAGCCAAGTGCTAGGATTGTTGGTGGAGTAGTCTTTTTGAAAGCTTTGATGAATGGAAAGGATGAAGCCATTAAAGAATTAGATAAGCAACTTAAATTGCATCCTGAACTATCGGCAAAATTATCTTACCTATATGATTTTTATAAAGATTTCGATAGGCGATCCTTTGTTTATAGATTGACCATTGAAAAATCATCAAATGCAACTATAACCAAATGAATAATTCATAGGTGTATTGCCGATTAATTCTATCATGCCTAATATAAAAGAACAACTATATAGCCTTTGCATTACTTACGTTCAAAACCGCATGCAAGCTGCAGAGGATGCTTTCAGGGCAGCGGAACAGGCATCGAACGATGATACCAAGAGCAGCGCTGGCGATAAGTATGAAACCGGTCGTGCCATGATGCAACAGGAAAAGGACCGCAATACCATTCAATTGAACGAGGCCGGCAAATTAATGGTGACACTGAACCTTATCGGCACAAAAAACACAGCAGATGTTGCTGAAACGGGG
>Ga0206949_1279_pt1 | contig 14380 bp, 15 predicted proteins | sample Alteio_BWOrgHeat_40_FD_153240 | JGI IMG/M metagenome (GOLD analysis project Ga0206949, IMG submission 153240) | Enriched cells from forest soil in Barre Woods Harvard Forest LTER site, Petersham, Massachusetts, United States -... | ecosystem: Environmental > Terrestrial > Soil > Temperate forest >...
AAAAGAAGTGGATGCAGGTGCTCTCGGTTATATGCTTTTTACTCGCCCTGTTGTCTAAAGAGTATGCGATAACCTTGCTACTACTGTTGCCACTGGCCTTTTATTTGTTTAATAAGGATACAATCACAAAAAGTATACAGGAAACTCTGCCATACCTTGTGCTGGCCACATTCTATGTATTTGTAAGGTACGTGATTGTCCACCCCTTAATCAGCGACACGGCTGACACCATCCAGAACAATGCGTATGCCTATGCTACCGGTTCCCAAAAAATTGCCACAGAGATATCCACTTGTCTTAATTACCTCCGGCTGCTTATTTTTCCTCACCCGTTGTCGTCAGATTATTCTTACAATACTATACCGTATAAAGATTTTTCTAACCTCGCAGTCTGGCTATCTGTTTTGGTGAATTCAGGGCTCATTGTTGCGTTTGTGTATTTTGTGCGCAGGCGCAGTGTGCTGGCTTTTGCCATTGCTTTTTATCTGCTCAATTTGTTATTGATCAGCAACCTTGTATTCTCCATCGGCGCCACCATGGGCGAGCGGCTTATCTATCATTCATCGGTAGGTTTTGCCATCGCAGTAGCATATCTTTTATGCCATGCTGCTATGCGGTCTACGTCTGGGAAAATAGGGCTGGGCATGTTAATGATGCTCCTGGTGGTGCTTTGTGGGTATAAGATCATTCAGCGCAACGCAGATTGGAAAGATACGTTTACTTTATCCATGCACGATATAAAGGTTGTGCCCAATAGCTTCCTCATGAACGGCAATGTGGCTATTATGTATATGAATAAAAGCGAGGATGAAAAAAACGAGAGTGAACGTAACCGCGATGTCGATAATGCACTCCTCTACTTCAACAGGGCCATCGCAATCGACAACAAGTTTTTGCAGGGATATATCTATAAGTCTGCAATTTTTTTTAAGGCAAAACAAGCTGATAGCTTTATTGTCTGCGTAGATAAGGTGAAAGAGATCAACCCTGCTTACCCTTTTCTCTGGGAGGTATATTTTAATGCTGGAGTACTTTTTTATAAAAAAGCTGAATATACAAAGGCACTTCAGGCATGGCAGAAATCACTTGCTGTAAACCCAGATTATCCTAAGGCGAAAAATGCTATAGATATACTTTACAGTGCAAATTTGTTACCGAAATAAAGTATACCATTCAGTTCTGTTTAAACATTATGGTAAATACAATAATGGTGGCTATGACGTGAAGATATAAATAATTACATTTGGCTATCACTTAATAACAATGGCAAAAAGCACAAATAAGAAACCAGTTCAGGCGGCAACCCCTATGCATCATTTCCCCCCGGTGGAGAATGAACCTATGGTGATGCACCCAATGATACCAGCGTGGTTGTATGACTTTAAGATGCAAGCCTTTATTGTAGCAGCGTTATCGTTTATTTTTTACTTTAATACGGTCAAAAATGAATCTGCGCACGATGACCTTATCGTTATCATACAAAATGAATACGCCCTGGAAGGGTTTGCCGGCATACCTGATATCTTCACCAAAGATGCTTACGACAGCTACTACAAACAATATAATTCTTCAAACCAGTTGGCGGGTGGCCGTTACAGGCCATTATCCATTATGACGTTCGCTATCGAACAGCAGTTTTTTGGTGCCATTCCTAAAGATAAGATCGACAGCTTCTTCAATCATAGCATCACACTGGGGGTACATGATCCATACGAAAAAGTGAAGATTCACGATATGCACATCAGGCACTTTTTCAATGTGCTTTGGTTTACATTGTCGGTCGTTGTCTTGCTTTACTTCCTTCGCTATATTGTATTCCGTAGCAACCCCCTGATGGCCCTGTTAGCCACTATTATTTTTACCATCCACCCTATACATACCGAGGTGGTCGCCAATGTGAAGAGTCGGGACGAGATCATGTCGCTGCTCTTCCTCTGCCTCACTTTTATTTATGCGTTTAAATACAGGGAGTTTGGGAAGAAGTGGATGCTGTGGGTTTCGTTGTTGAGTTACCTCCTCGCTTTTCTGTCCAAAGAGTATGCGATCACCATGCTTGTACTGTTGCCTTTGTCATTTTATATTTTCGACAAACGCTCTATACAGCGCAGCATAATGGCGACACTGCCTTATGTTGGCGTTGTAGCGGTTTACATCGTCATGAGGTTACAGGTCGTCCAGCCCATGAACGCAGACTCTAATATGGAGATACTCAACAATCCTTATGCTTTTGCAACCGGGTTTGAGAAGATCGCTACGGAAATATCAACAACACTGAATTATCTGAAATTACTCATTTTCCCTTATCCATTATCAGCCGACTACTCCTACAACCAGATACCATACAAAGACTTCTCTCATCCGCAGGTATGGCTTTCTCTCGTCGTGCACTTGGGTCTTATCTGGGCCTTTTTCTACTATTTCAAAAAACGTAGTGTGCTGTGTTTCGCCATTGCATTTTATTTGCTCAACCTCGCCATGGTGTGCAACATCATTTTCGATATTGGCGCTACCATGGGAGAACGTCTTATTTATCATTCATCGCTTGGTTTTGCCATTGCCGTCGCATACTTTTTGTACAAGGGTATGGAGAAAATTAAGCCTGAATCTTTGGGTGTTACCTCACTCGCCACATTTATGGTCATTATTATTGTGCTTTGTGGCATCGATACAATAGACCGTAATGCCGATTGGAAAAATGACTTTACACTGTTCTCTGCCGACCTGAAAACGGCGCCCAACAGCGTTATGGTAAACGCCAATGTCGCTGCATCACTCATAGATATGGCAGAGTTCGAAAAGACGCCCGAAGAAAAGGCCGCAGACCTGAATCGGGGCATTGAGTTCCTCAATAAAGCTATTGAATTGCACCCTACTTATGTGATCGCGTTTCTCAATAAGGGCCTTGCATATTTCAAATTAAATAATCCCGACAGTGAGATTGTCTGTCTCGACATGGCACATAAGTTGTACGCTAATCACCCCAAGTTGCCGGAAATGTATTACAATGTTGGTGTTACATTTTATATGCGTAAACAATACCCGCAGGCTATAAGGGCGTGGGAAACGACTTTGGATATGAAGCCCGACTATAAGCAGGCAGCTCAGGCGATAAATATTCTCAGGGCCAGTATGCGGTCTCAAATTGATACTGTTCACTAAGTAGTTGTAATCTTTGTCGTACAATGGCCAAAAACGTTAGCAAAAAGATTACAGAAGGTTCTATTGTGGCCATCGAGGAGAAAGCGTTGGTGCAGGATAAAGGTTTTTCATTTTTTCAGAATAGCTTCTGGCTTCAGGCTGGCATAATTGCTGTGCTGGCTTTTATCTTTTATAGTAACACTATTTCCAATAATTACGCGCTTGATGATACAATAGTTATCGTTCAGAACGAATATGTATTGGAAGGCTTTGCTGGCATCCTCGATATTCTTACTAAAGATGCTTACGATAGTTATTACAGGCAGCTCAATTCTTCCGACCAGGTGCCGGGTGGTCGTTACAGGCCCTTGTCCATCGTTACCTTCGCTATCGAGCAGCAATTTTTTGGCGCCATTCCCAAAGATAAGGTCGACAGCGTGATACACGATGGCATGTCTCCGGAACCTAAGTCGCCTTATGAGCTGCAATTTGCCCACAACATGCACATCAGGCATTTGTTCAATGTGCTTTGGTTTACTTTATCGGTCATCGTTCTGCTGTACTTCCTGCGCACCATAGTTTTCAGGCGTCAGCCGTTGATGGCATTTATTGCTGCGGTCGTTTTTACCATTCACCCTATTCATGCCGAGGTTTTGGCGAATGTGAAAAGCCGTGACGAGATCATGTCCCTGCTTTTTATCTGTCTCACTTTTATTTTTGCTTTCAGGTACCGGGAACAAAAGAAACTGCTGCATCTTGGCGTAGCGCTGTTGTGCTGCTTCCTGGCGTTCCTCTCCAAAGAGTATGCCATTACATTGTTAGCATTATTGCCATTGTCATTCTATTTGTTCAGGGGCGATTCTTTAAAGAAGAGTTTTGTGGCTACCGTACCTTATATCCTCATCGTAGTAGTTTATATGGTCATTAGGTTGCAGATAGCAAATGGCATGCAGCCCCGGAGTGAGCTTGCCGACAACGACATACAGATCAATCCTTATGCGCTGGCCTCTGGCAGTGAGAAAATAGCTACGGAGATCGCCACCAGCCTCAATTATCTGAAGCTTCTGGTAGTCCCTTATCCGCTGTCTGCCGACTACTCATACAACCAGATACCCTACAAAGACTTTTCGCATCCCCTCGTATGGCTGTCGCTTTTGGTGCACCTCTCATTATTTGGTGGATTGTTTTACTTTTTTAAGAAGCGGAGCGTCTTGTGTTTTGCCATTGCTTTTTATTTATTCAACTTACTGCTCGTCAACAACTTTATTTTCGACATCGGTGCCACCATGGGCGAGCGCCTTATTTATCATTCGTCTGTCGGGTTTGCTATTGCTTTGGCATATTTGTTGTGCCGGGCGGTGGAAAAGATACAGCCTGCGAATATAGGCAGGGTAGGGCTTGCCTGTTTTATGGTGTTGATGACTATTTTGTGTGGCTTTGAAACCATCGCCCGTAATCGCAACTGGAAGGACGATTATACCTTGTTCACGCATGATATTAACGTTGTGCCCAACAGTTTCCTCGTAAACGTTAATGTAGCGAGTACGTTGGTCAATCGTTCAGAGTCTGCGCCGGATGAGAAAACCCGCATTGCAGACCTGCGCCGGGGTATATCACTGTTTAGCAAAGCAATTGCCATGCAGGACAATTATGTGCTGGGGTATATGAACAGGGGTGTTGCTTATCTGAAGCTGGATGTACCCGATAGCGTGATGCTGAATATCGACAAAGTAAGGGCATTGTATCCCATTCATCCCATGCTGCCGGAGATGTATTTTTATACCGGTCAGGCCTTTTATGCGCACAAGGAGCCGGATAAAGCATATAACGCCATGCAGCTTTCTTTACAGTTACGGCCAGATTTTATGCCGGCTAGGAATGCAATAAGGTATTGGGACAGCATCAAAACTGTACAGCATTGATATTATTTGATCAGGTTCATTAAATTTGTATCACGAATGAAGACATTTGAACAATTAAGGATCATTTTTTTCGGAACGCCCGGCTTTGCCGTGGCCTCTCTGGCTGCCCTGGTTGATGCAGGGGCCAATATTCTGGCCGTTGTCACCGCGCCCGATAAACCTGCCGGACGCGGTATGCAGATGCAAACATCTGCGGTCAAACAGTATGCGGTGTCTAAAGGACTCCCTTTGTTGCAGCCCGAAAAAATGAAAGCACCGGAATTCATAGAAAAACTCCAGGAACTGAAAGCTGATCTGCAGGTAGTAGTGGCTTTTCGCATGATGCCGGAGGTGGTATGGAACATGCCGCCTATGGGTACTATAAATGTCCATGGCTCCCTGTTGCCGCAGTACCGCGGTGCAGCGCCCATTAATTGGGCCATCATCAACGGCGAGAAAGAAACGGGCGTTACTACCTTCAAACTGAAACACCAGATAGATACCGGCGATATATTGTTGCAGCAGGCTATGCCCATTCGTCCCGATGATACGGCCGGTACCCTGCACGATAAGCTCATGTATGCCGGTGCGCAGCTATTGGTAAGAACGGTAAAAGAGCTTGCAGCAGGGACCATCAAAGAAATTCCTCAACAGGTCGTTGCCGACGAAAATATAAAGCTCGCGCCTAAAATTTTCAAAGAGAAGCTACTCATTGACTGGAGCAAATCTGTGAAGGAAATTGATAATTTTGTCAGGGGTATGTCTCCTTATCCTACAGCTTTTGCTATGTTGGGCGATAAATCCGTGAAGATATTTAGTTCAGATTACAGGCCGGAAAGTCACGACGTTGAACCTGGTACTTTTGATACCGACCACGATACTTACCTGCGTTTTGCGGCAAAGGACGGCTGGTTGTATATCGATGAGTTGCAGCAGGAGGGTAAGAAGCGGATGGATGTTGTTGATTTTTTACGCGGGTTTCGCGCCCCTTAGACTGTTTTATTCGCGTTGTCAATGAAGTACTGTATGGCCAGGGCATAGCCATCCATGCCCAGCCCGCTGATAGAGCCTACACATTTGGCAGCAATGAATGAGGTCTTACGGTATTCTTCGCGGGCCAGCACATTAGAGATATGTACTTCTACTACAGGTATGCCTATGGCGCTTACCGCATCAGCCAGTGCAATGCTGGTATGGGTATATGCTCCTGCGTTTAAGATAATACCATGTACTTTACCCATGCTGCTATGCAGGTAGTTGATCAGTTCACCCTCCACATTGCTTTGATAGCAGTGTATCTCCGCCAGCGGGAACCGTCCCTTCAGTTGCAATAGATGATCTTCAAAACGTTGGCTGCCATATATATGCGGTTCACGGGTGCCAAGTAAGTTTAGATTAGGTCCGTTTACAATAGCTATTTGTAACATAACCGCAAGATAAGAAATAACCCAAATTGCAAAGGGGATCGTTGTATTTATAGCTAAATTTGCTTGCCCCATCCGGGGATCAGTATCATGTGGGAAGCTTATCTGAAAGGGTTTAAGGCATATTTACAGTTAGAACGGTCTATGTCCGATAATACGGTCGAGGCCTATCTGCATGATGTGGCTATGCTGCGCGATCATGTGCAAGATACCTATCCCGGCACTGGTGTAGAGCAGTTACAACTGGAGCACATGCAATCACTGATGGCGCTCATCAATGAGCTCGATCTGTCTGCCGGTACCCAGGCGCGTGTACTGAGCGGCGTCAAGTCATTCTTTCGTTACCTGTTGCTGGAGGAGGTTATAAAAAAAGACCCTACAGAGCTCATGGACGCGCCAAAGCTCAGGCGGTCGCTGCCGCATGTGCTCAGTCTGGCAGAAATTGACCTGCTGCTTGCAGCCATAGATCACAGCAAGCCGGAAGGGCAGCGCAACCACGCCATGTTTGAGACAATGTACAGTTGCGGATTGCGGGTAAGCGAACTTATCGGCCTCCGGCTCACAAACCTTTACCTCGATGTAGGCTTTGTAAAGGTGCTGGGCAAGGGCAACAAAGAGCGCCTGGTACCTATTGGTGAGGAAGCAATCAAGCACATTCTGTTGTATAAAGATCATGTGCGCAATCACCTTCCTGTCGTCAATAAGAACAGCGAAGACATTTTGTTCCTCAACCGCAGGGGTGGGGCATTATCAAGGGTAATGGTCTTCCTGATACTCAAAGAGCTGGGGCAGAAGATCGGACTAAAACAGAATATCCACCCGCATACGCTGCGCCATTCATTTGCTACACACCTGGTAGAGCGCGGCGCCGACCTTCGCGCCGTGCAGGAAATGATGGGCCATAAGAGCATTACCACCACAGAGATATACACACACCTCGATCGCGGCTACCTGCGGCAAACCTTGGAAAAATACCATCCTCGCTTTAGATAAGGCTGATTGATATAAGCTGGTAGATACTTAAAGTTATCATAAATCGGGCTTTATGGGCTTCCTGTCTGAATATCGGCATTAAATTTGCTTCGTATCATTTGCGTTAGCTCATTCAGCTACGGCCTCACGCATTATTCGTAACCATCCGCAGAGCGGCCCTGCGGGACAAACACATTCCAAATAATGAAAAAGATCGCTTTAGTACTGCTTGCTGGCAGCCTTTTTGTTTTCAGCGGCTGCAAGAAAACACCTGGTCCGCAAGGCCCGCAGGGGATTCCCGGTGTCGACGGTAATGCAAATGTTGTTGGCGAAGATCCGTTTACAGTGAGTAGCTGGCAGTATACCACCAATGCAGCTGGCATCGCTGGCAGTGATGCCTACTATGCCTCATTTAATGACGGCAACGTATCCAATGCTATTGCAAACAATGGTATGGTTGTGGTGTATATCCAATACCCTGATGGCACCTGGAAAGGACTACCGGACATAGTGAACGGCACATCGTTTTCAACTAACTTTTCTGCCGGTGGTTTCGACATCTATTATTCAGATGTAAACGGCTCTGTTCCTATTAACCCGGGTTCACAGGTGTTTAGGGTGGTGGTCATCTCCAGCTCTCAGCGCCAGGCCAATCCTAACACAAACTGGAAAAATTACAACGAGGCAATGGCGGCAACATCTGCTAAATCAGCCCCTGCGGTAAGTCAGTAATAACAAACATTATTATCAATGAGAAGGGAGTAGCGAACCGCTACTCCCTTTTGTATTTTCTCACTACTCACTGTTAGTTAGCAAAGAAAGTATAAGATGCATTCTGTTGAAATGGAATATTGATGACGTAATCCCATACATGTCCGCCTCCGCTTGTTAATAAGCGAAGTTCAGTATTGTTATAGGCCAGGTAATAGCCCATGCCGTATGTATTGCCATCGTTAGGGATCGACACCTGGTCATATGTGTGCGCATTAGTACCGAAATTCACATATTCCTGGCCTATATTGAACGAACTCGCGTTGTTTATTTTCAGGTAAAAATAGTCTGAAGATATATTGATATCATCTTCCAGTCCGCCATTGTATGAAAACACATCGTTAAAAGTAAAGTTTATTGCATCCCCGATCTGTGTACCGCTGTTCGTTTGGCCATAGGTAGTTGCTGTACCAACTGCATTATCACCCGGCGTGCCGTAATAGAACACCGATTCGCCCGGTTGTATTGTAGTGCTGGAACCGTTTATTGTAATATAAACAGGGGTGAACGTATTGTTGAAGTAGGTTATTGTAGAGTATTGGCAATGACCACCTGTAAATCCCGTTGGGCAAATACAATTGCCCTGTGAGCAGGCGCCGCCGTTCTGGCAATTCACGCCGCTGCATGGGTCTTTGTGGCAGGAGCTGTATATCACTGCCGAAAATATCATCATTACTGTTATTGCTGTCGCAAAAATCTTACTGGTAGGTTTCATGTGCATGTGCTTTATTTTGTTTGACTAAAAAAATGATGCCATGTTAAATGGCCTTTAAAAAATTATGCGCAACAAATGTAAATAATATCGTTCATTTTCATAAGTGACCTATATCATTTTACCGGCTGCGTAGTCAAATGCTGCACTATTCCGCCGGCCCAGTCTATCAGCAGATTCTTCTCGTTATCGGTCAGTATAGCATCTTTATGAATCCATGTATAGCTGTTCAGCGGCATGCCTCCTTTCTGCACTTCCTTTATGGTCCCTTTCAGCTTCTTTATTTGCTTATCTGCTGGCAGGCTCCCAAACTCCGAAAAGTTCAGTTTGCCCTTAGCTCCATTGATGTGATCGGTCATCCACCAGGCTACGGGCTGTATATGAAAGTACCATGGATATCTTGTATTATTGCTGTGGCAATCGTAGCAGGCCTTTTGCAGTATCAGTTGCACGCTGTCAGAGGTAGGGTATAGGTGCGTGATCTCCTGGTCAGAGGTGGCACTGGCTATGTTCTTTGCAGGTCGTATGAACTGGATAACAACAAAAACGACTACGAAGGCGATAAGTATTTTAGTGACATTTCTGGGCATGGGTGCAAATTAAGCAACATTGGCAAACTTTGATCTCTATGAAATAAGAGTTCCATAAAACACAATAAGCAGTAATGACAGCAGTATACATAGCATTGATCGTTTTACAGATAGGGGTCATAGTCTTTTTCATCAGGCGCAACAAGATACAGGCTAAGGAACTGGCTGAGAAACAGGCCATGCCCGCCGCCGATACCTATGAGGGCTTACGTACGCTTGCCATGAGTGTCACACCAGCCAACTTAAAACTGGTTATCCCGCCGCAGGAAACACTCGTATACGGCATAGTCATGGATTGGGACATGGGCAATGCTATTGCCACGCTGGTAGCCTATATAACCGGCGCCGCCAGCTTGTGCTTCAGCACGGGTGGGGTAGTGGCCGGTGGCGGCAAGAGCCCGGTTGTTGGTGAAGCTGCCGTGGCATTGGTCACTACCGCACAGACATTCCTGGAGCGGGCCATACCGGTCACTGCCGCCGATCTGCCGCCTAAAGCATGTGTCCGCTTTTACTTCCTTACCAACAAAGGCACCTTTGCCGCGCAGGAACTAACCAAACACTTTGAAGACGCCTCATCGCCCTGGCTCGATCTCTTTGCCCGCGGCAATGTGGTGATCAACGCAATACGGGAAAGCGAGTAAGCATTACATAAAATGGATAGGATAACATGATACGGGCTGCACAACTCCACGACCTTGAGAGTATAACAGAGATATACAACCAGGCCATTGACCAGAAATTCCAGACGGCATTTACTGACAGGGTCACAGTGGCCGACAGGCTACCGTGGTTTCATGAGCATACTGGCCGGTATCCCATATTCGTCTATGAGGCTGAGGGTGAAGTGCTGGGCTGGATCAGTATAGGCTCCTACAGGTCAGGTAGGGCGGCCCTGCGTTTCACTGCAGAAGTCAGTTACTTCGTTCGCCAGGCGCATACGGGCAAGGGTATTGGCTCTGCCTTGCTGGAGCATGCACTTACAGCCTGCCGTGAATTGAATTTTAAGACGCTCCTCGCCATCATTCTCGATCGGAACATCCCCAGCATAAAGCTGATGGAAAAATTCGGATTTGAGCTTTGGGGTAGCATGCCTGGCGTAGCTGATTTCGATGGGGTAGTATGCGGTCACGTATACTACGGCCGGTCACTATTGTGACTCACTAACTACCTGCGCCAGGTACCGTTCCTTAATGATCTCAGTATGGTGCATCACATGGCCCACGATCGCAAACCCTAAAGCCCTTACAGATATGGTCACATCTCTTGCCGGGCCTGTCTGGTCTATCATAGATGGGTGCATGCCGCCAAACAGTGCTGTCGTGCCCTGGCGTATCACAGCCAGCTCCTCCATAATACTATTGATGTCCCGCTCTGTGGCATGTGAGTTCTTCACAAACTGGTCTACGTCTATCACCGGCACTTGCGTCTGGTCGCCTCGCGATATGCGCATGATCCGGTAACAAAAATTACGTTCCGCATCTATCAGGTGCACCAGCACTTCCTTTATGTTCCACTTGTCGGGTGCATAACGGATTAGTAATTGCGCTTCGCTTAGGGTATTTACAAACGCCTTTAACTCAGACCAGTTACGGGTGAGCGCAGTAATGAGATCAGTATCCGGGGCTTTGCTAATGTAACTATTATAGAAACCATAGTCATCTGTGGCAGGTGGTGGCGCTATCCGCATAATTTTTTTTGTAAAAATAAGCGACAGTACCTTATGAACCTCGCACGCCGCGGGAACAACAGAAGTTTATGAAAGGAACGTTTGCCTATGCAGTCTTCCGCTTGGTCGTAAAGACGCTGTACTGTTTGCTTATGGCATCAAAAAATGCTTCCGCAGTGTTATACTGCAAAGGGTCGTTGGATATGCCATATAGATTGTTCTCGATATTGAAGTAGGCAATAGCTTTATTAGGGTTCGAAAGCTGATGTTGGCCGTTTTGTACGGTATAGCCGTCTAATAAAATTTTTATATCACCCAGCTCAAATCTATAACCACCGTCGTCCTGTTGTTTGATTTTGAACTGATACATTTTAACTCGTTTTGTTATCGGTATATCATCAATAATCGGGCTGAAAACAGTAAAATGTAAGAATATTTTCTAAAAAAATAAAAAAATAACAACATTCATAATTATCACCACATCATAATTTGCTTATTTACAATCATATAAACCGATGTATTGCAGTGTTTGCAACAAAATGTAACTACATAAATTTTTCCCCGTGGTTATTCACATCGCATGGCCGTAACCGGCATTGGGGAATTTATTGCACAAATTGCCGTAAGACCTGCTACAACACATTTAACTATGAGTTAATAATACCCATGCTTGCATCTTCACTTACTACGTAGCAGTTTATATATCTTAATGGCGCTCATAAGCAGCACCACGAACAGTGTAAGCCCAAGCAGGCCCCATACTACGCTCAGCCCCTGCTTCACTACTGCCAGCATCACTATAGCTATCAGGAAGATGGTAGCTACCTCATTCCATATCCGCAACTGGCCTGATGTGTATTTATATACCCCTTTTGCCTGCTGCTTGTATATGCTGTGGAGGGTGAGGTGGTAACCATATAATCCCACCACAAAACAGAGCTTTATAGCCAGCCAGTTATCCAAGTGGCCCCATAGGTACCACATCCACGGGCCGAAGATCAGCGTCAGCACTGCCGATGGCCAGGTAATGCCAAACCACAGCCGCCGTATCATGATGCCAAACTGCTGCTGCAATATGCTCTTCTCCGGCTCGCTCTTACCATCGGCCTCCGTATTATAAATGAACAGCCGCACGATATAGAACATACCGCTGAACCACGTGACGATGAAAATGATATGTAGTGCTTTTACGTATTGATACATCCTGAGACCAGCTTATTCAAATGTAAAGAAGTTAGTTTAATTATTGTTGCTGCGCTACAAGAGCTACCATCGCCTTCATCCACTCCGGCTGCACATTCATGCAGGGGATAAACGTATACGACTCCCCGCCAGCACTCATAAAATTCTCCCGCTCCCTTATGCCCAGCTCTTCCAGTGTCTCTAAGCAGTCGCTCACAAATGCCGGAGATACTACCAGCAGGTGCTTTATACCCTCACCGGGCATCTGCTGCATACGCAGCGTGGTAGATGGTTTCAGCCACTCTGAGCGACCCAGCTTCGACTGGAACGATACACTATAGTTTCCTGCGGGTATACCCAGCTTTTCCACCACCAGTCGAGTAGTGGTGAGGCATTGATGCCGGTAGCAGTGCGCATGTGCGGGAGAGGTCCCCTCGCAGCAATTGCCAGATCTCAGGCAGTGGTTACCCGTCACATCGCTCTTCTGTATATGCCGCTCCGGTATGCTGTGATAGCTGAATAGCAAATGCCCCCCTGTTGCCAGGTAGGGGCGTATACTTTCACAAAGAGCATTTATATAACCCTCATTATTGTAAAACGGCGGTACTGTGTTGATGCGGAACGGGTACTTACCCTTCTTATACACTGCCTCGGCATGCGCCACCGCAGTCTCGTAGCTCGACATCGCATAGTGTGGATAAAGTGGCAGCAACACTACCTCTTCCAGTCCGGGATGGTTGCGCAGCAGGCTGTCGTAGGCGCTTTTCATGTTGGGGTTGCCATAGCGCATGGCCACTTCCACCGGCTCATCCGTCATTTGCTGCAGCGCCTGCTGCTGCTGGTAAGTGATAGCCACTAATGGTGAGCCGTCCTTGCCCCAAATGGCACTGTACGCCTCCGCCGACTTCGGCGCTCTGAAGGGTGTAATGATCCCCTTTACCAGTATGCTGCGCCATAGATAGGGGCTGTCTATCACCCGTTCGTCCATCAGGAATTCGTTCAGGTAATTCCTTACGTCCTTTACTTTTATGGAGTCCGGAGACCCCAGGTTCATCAATATGATTGCGCGTTTCTTTTCGCCGGGCATGTATGCTGTTGTTGCTGGCTGCAAAGAAACACAAACTAAACAGGTTTTCAACACAACCCTGATCTATATCAGCCGCTAAAATGACCAGCGAATGACATTTGAAGCAGTGTGGGGTAGTGTGAACTTCTACTTCGGCTTTAGCCAACATTTACGCATGTTGTACGTCAAAATAAGGTGACGGCACACTAGTATGAAAAGAGTCTATAAGGGCTGTCCTGCCAGCTATTACCGTTTCACCACTATTTCCTGCTTGTCCTGTGCAGCGCTCTGTTCCAGCGTAACTACATAGTTTCCATTGGGCAGGCTGCCCAGGTCCAGGTCAGTTTCTTTCAGGCTGCCATACTGCCGCGTCATCACTTCCTTTCCGGTCATATCGCTGATGGTGAGGTGTGCAGGCGCCGCATTGTTGCACACTATGCGCACTGATCCCGCCGCCGGGTTCGGGAACACCCTAAACAGACTGCCGCCCTGCGCCACATTGGCTACACCAGTAGATCCGGTTACCGTAAAGCTGCCCACCATACCCATTGTTGCATGTATGGTACACTCATAATTGTAAGTTCCTGCTACCTTGGGCACATACATAAAAGTGGTGCTCGTGCTCGTCATCTGGGCGTTCCAGGTGGTAGCCGTAGATGGTATGCCCTCGCTGGTAGTCGTGTGCACACCGCTCACCCACATCCACATCACCGTGTCACCGGTCACAACACCCGTCATCGAAGCCGGTGTAAACACAAAATCAGCCACAGTCACCATGTGTACAGTAGCAAACGCACTCTGCCCGATACCCAGTATCGCTGCCAGTATTAGTAATTTCTTTTTCATATCCCGTTCTTTAGTTTGGTTTCCACTATCCGCACCATAATCATACCCTCATCACCCGCCCCGGCAACAGGCAGTGATGAAGCGGAAACCCCACATCATGAACAGGGAAAAC
>Ga0206949_1280_pt1 | contig 14323 bp, 8 predicted proteins | sample Alteio_BWOrgHeat_40_FD_153240 | JGI IMG/M metagenome (GOLD analysis project Ga0206949, IMG submission 153240) | Enriched cells from forest soil in Barre Woods Harvard Forest LTER site, Petersham, Massachusetts, United States -... | ecosystem: Environmental > Terrestrial > Soil > Temperate forest > O...
ACAGTTGCTAACGGAATGGGCTCCTGGCGCTTTATTATCTGGCAAAGTATTATTGTGGTTCTTTGGATGGCGCTGAATGTGGTTGGTTTTGTGAATCACTGGGATACCTATCCGTTTATCCTGCTTAACCTGATATTTTCTACACAGGCCGCTTATGCTGCGCCGATCATTATGATGTCGCAGAACAGGCAGAACCAGCGCGACAGGGCACAGGCCCAACACGATTACAAAACAAATATTGATGCAAAAAAGGAAATAGAAGCGCTACAGATACATTTAAGTAAACTGGAAACAGAAAAACTGGATAAGATACTGGAGATGCTTGTTGAGATGAAGAAGAAGTGAAGATGGTTAATAGGGTCAAGTGAGGTCAGGAAAGTTAAAAGGGTTAAAAAAGGTAGCGATCAATTTAACCTTTTTAACCCTTTTAACCTTTTTAACTAACTAAACCTTTTTCCGTAAATTGTTCCTGCCCAAAACAATGCTTCCATGAGTACCAGGAGAAAGTTTCTTCAAACGATGAGCGCTGCACCTTTATTGATAGTGCCGCTTGCAGGTTCTTCCGGAAAATATTATGCTCCGGCACAAACATTGACCATTCAGCAGGTAATCGATCTTATCCTGAAAAGCGTTCCCGGCGCGCCTTTTCCAAAAACAGTTGATACCATTAAAGCCGGCGATGCTTCACAAATCGTTACCGGAATTGTAACAACCATGTTTGCTACAGTTGAAGTGATACAAAAAACTGCTTCACTCGGCGCCAATTTTATCATCGCACACGAACCTACCTTTTATAACCATCTCGATGAAACAAACTGGCTCGAGAATGATGAAGTGTACAAATACAAATCAGCATTGCTGAAAAAAAATAATATTACCGTCTGGCGTTTTCATGATGCGATCCATGCACATAAACCCGATGGCGTAATGATGGGTGTATTAGCAGCACTTGGCTGGGAAAAAAATGCCGACACACAAAAACCATATCTCATCAATATCGAACCATCATCATTGCAACATATTATTGAGCTTGCAAAAAAGAAATTAGGCATTGCACATCTCCGGTATATCGGCAACCGTTCGCAGATGTGCAGCCGCATTTTATTTTTACCCGGATCTGCAGGCGGCAGGAGACAGATCGGTTCTGTTGCCCAGGAAAAGCCCGACCTGTTAATGATCGGCGAATTGGACGAATGGGAAACAAGCGAATATTTCCGCGACCTGCAGTCATCCGGTGCAAAAACTTCTTTGATCGTATTGGGGCATATTGTCAGTGAAGAACCCGGCCTCGAATGGCTGGCGAAATGGTTGCAGCCGCAATTGGAGGGAGTAACGGTAACGCATGTTCCATCAAAAGATGCATTCAGCTGGGCATAAATCATTAACCAAAAAAAGATGGTGTGTAAAAAAAGATATCTTGTTTTCTTTTTTGTATTGATCACAACATTTGTCAATGCACAACAGAAAAAAGCAGTGAGTGTATGGCTCACTGACCCGGCTCATTCAATTTTCTTCAAACAACAAACTCCTCTGCCATTTACAAAAATTGATAAAAATAAAACCGCAACGATCAGTATCGATGATAAACAAACCTGCCAATCAATAGATGGATTTGGATTTGCACTTACCGGCGGAAGTGCAATGAATATGATGCAAATGAGCACAGCCGCCCGCTCTGCACTGATAAAAGAATTGTTTGCAACAGATAAAAATAATATCGGCGCCAGTTATCTCCGTGTAAGCATTGGCGCTTCCGACCTGAATGAAAAAGTGTTTTCGTATGATGATCTTCCCGAAGGGCAAACAGATACATCGCTGGTTCATTTTGACCTGGGCCCGGATAAAAATGATGTGATACCGGTTTTAAAAGAGATCCTGAAGATCGATCCTGCCATAAAAATAATGGGCTCGCCATGGTCGCCGCCCGTTTGGATGAAGGCCAACCATGATACACGAGGAGGCAGCCTGCTGAAAGAATTTTACCCTGCTTATGCAAAATATTTTGTGAAGTATATCCAGGCAATGCGTAAACAGGGAATCCGGATAGATGCCATCACTGTGCAGAATGAACCTTTACACCCGGGAAACAATCCAAGCCTGCAGATGTTTGCACCCGACCAGGCGGATTTTGTAAAGAACCATCTTGGCCCTGCATTTAAAGCGGCGCATATCGATACAAAGATCATTATCTACGATCATAATGCAGATAAGCCTGAATATCCCATTTCTATTTTAGATGATGCCGATGCAAAAAAATATATTGATGGATCTGCATTTCATTTATATGGCGGAAAGATAGAAGCTTTATCAAAAGTGCATGATGCACATCCTGACAAAAATTTATATTTTACGGAACAGTGGGTTGGCGCGCCCGGCAATTTTGCAAAAGATATTCCGCATCATATACAACAGCTGATCATCGGCGCTACGCGAAACTGGAGTAAAACGGTGATCGAATGGAACCTGGCTTCAGACCCGCAATATAAGCCCCATACGGATCGTGGAGGATGCGACAGGTGTTTGGGTGCGGTAACGATCGATAAAGATTCCGTCACACGAAACCCAGCGTATTATATTATTGCGCATGCAGCAAAATTTGCAAGGCCCGGTTCGGTTAGAATTGGCTCAACCATTTCAGATGACCTGCCCAATACAGTTTTTAAAACAAAAGATGGTAAAATTGTGCTGATCGTTTTAAACAATACAAAAGAATCAAGAACGTTTGATGTTTTACTAAAGGATAAAATATTTATTGCTTCACTAGAGCCCGGCGCTGTGGCTACTTATGTGTGGTAATTGTAAAATAAAATGTATGTACGCAGTTAAAAAATATGTCAGTTTACCTGTTTGTATTTTCTTTTTGTTGTCTTGTTTGTCAAACGATCAAAGAGTAAACGCACAAGGCTTCTTAAAAACGAATGGAAAGATCATTGTAAATGGTAAAGGCGAAAAATTTATTCTTCGCGGAATGGGTATAGGCGGATGGATGTTACAGGAAGGATATATGTTCAAACTCAGCAATCTTGGCCAGCAGTACCATATCAAAGAAAAGATACAGGATGTGGTTGGGCAGGAAAAAACAAAACAGTTTTATGATCAATGGCTGCTGAACCATACAACCAAAACCGATGTGGATTCTTTGGCTGCATGGGGATTTAATTCCATCCGCCTTCCGATGCACTACAATTTATATACGCTGCCTGTTGAGGAAGAACCTGTGGCCGGGCAAAATACATGGCTCGAAAAAGGATTCATCATGACAGACAATTTACTGAAATGGTGCAAACAAAATAAGATCTATCTCATCCTCGACCTGCATGCAACGCCCGGCGGACAGGGAAATGACCTGCCAATCTCTGATCGCGATCCCGCAAAACCTTCGTTATGGCAGAGTGAAGCCAATAAAAATAAAATGATCGGGCTCTGGAAAAAACTCGCTGCACGTTATGCGAATGAAGAATACATCGGCGGTTATGATATCATCAATGAACCCAATTGGGGCTTTGAAGATCCGAAAGATACACGGGGCACTGCAGAAAAAACAAATGCGCCGTTACAGCAGCTGATGATGGATATCACCAAAGCCATCCGTGAAGTAGATCAGCATCACATCATCATCATTGAAGGGAACGGGTTTGGAAATAATTACAGTGGTATCGATCCCACATGGGATAATAATCTTGTGATGAGTTTTCACAAGTACGGCAACTTTAATACTACCGGCTCGATCAGCAGGTTCCTTGATCTGCGGGAGAAATATAATATCCCTTTATGGATGGGCGAATCGGGCGAGAATTCAAATACATGGTTCACAGAAGCCATTGGCCTTGCCGAAAAAAATGATATCGGGTGGGCATGGTGGCAGAGTAAAAAAATGAACATCAATAATCCGCTGGAAATAAAACAGCCCAAAGATTATCAGAAACTGCTTGATTATTTTTCCGGTAAAGGCCCAAAGCCAACGGAAGATGAAGCATGGAAAATTTTACAGGAACTGCTTGCCAATATTTCGATCAAAAATAATATTTATCATAAAGATGTTACAGATGCTATGTTCAGGCAGGTACACACAACTGGAACAAAGCCTTTCAAAACACTCGTGATTAAACAGGCTGCAACCATTGATGCTGTTGATTTTGATATGGGAAGCCAGCGTGTTGCCTATTATGATAAAGACACCGCACGTTACCAATATACACCCGGCGTTAATACAGTAGGCAACCGCGGCGGCCAATACAGGAATGATGGCGTGGATATTCAGAAAGATACAGATGGGTATTATGTTTTTAATATTGAAGATGGCGAGTGGCTGCAATATTCGGTCAATGTTGCAGAAACCGGTATGTATAAAATTTCTTTTACGGTTAAACCAAATAAAACAGGTGGCCAAATAGCATTGTTGAATAACACTGTTCCGGTATTATCACTCTCAATACCATTCACGAATGAAATGCAAAACTGGCAAACGGTTACTTACGATAAAAGCATTTCATTTAAAAAAGGAATGAATACCTATAGAATTTTATTTGATACAGCCGGCTTCGATCTGCGCAATATCATATTTGAAAAACAAAACTGATAAAATCTTTCCGATGAAAAGATCAATGTATAAATGTGTTTGTATTGTTTTAATTGTTCTTGCCGGAATAGCTTGTGCTAATAAAAAATTAACGGTTACCAATACTGCATCAATTCAAAAAGAAGCTCAGTCGTTATTAAAACAACAGATACTTTCAGAAGCAGATTGGGCTATGCTGCAGCAACCCGTAACCATTACTGCCGAAACTTCTCCGCGAAGCGCAGGAGGCAAACATGATTTTTTTTCTGAAGCAGATTATTTCTGGCCCGACCCGAAAAACCCTGAGGGCCCGTACATCAACAGGGACGGGCTCACTAACCCTGATAACTTTCTGGCGCACAGAAAAGCGATGATCCGTTTCAGTAAGATCATTGGCGCACTCGCTTCTGCTTATAAAATAACCGGTGATGAAAAATATGTAAAACAAGCAGTGACACATCTCAAAGCATGGTTCATTGATCCGATGACATTGATGAACCCCAACCTGCAATATTCGCAGGCGGTGAAAGGATTATTCACCGGCCGCAACTACGGCATCATCGATACCATTCATTTGATGGAAGTAGCGCAGGGTGTTATTGTGATGGAAAATTCTGCTGCATTTGACAAAGCAACAGCAGATGGAATTAAGCAATGGTTCAGTAAATACATTTTGTGGCTGAATACAACCAAGATGGGGTTGGATGAAAAGAACACCAAAAATAATCACAGCACCTGCTGGGCCATGCAGGTGGCAAGCTTTGCAAAACTTTGTAACGATCAGCCGATGCTCGATTCATTACGTGTGCGATATGAAACTGTTTTGTTACCAAACCAAATGGGAACGGATGGAAGCTTTCCGCTGGAAACCGCTCGTACCAAGCCTTACGGCTATTCCATTTTCAATCTCGATGCAATGGTAATGATGTGCCAGATCTTGTCAACACCAAACTCCAATCTCTGGAACTTTGAAACGGCCGATGGCAAGTCTATCAAAAAGGGAATCAAATACCTGTATCCTTTTATCGCCGATAAAAATAAATGGGCATTTCCGCCGGATGTCATGTACTGGAACGATTGGCCCGTTGCGCAACCCTTTCTGTTCTTCGGCGCCAACGCATACAATGAAAAGAACTGGTTCGAAACATGGAAGAATTTAGACCATCAACCAACTGTAGAAGAAGTTATAAGGAACCTGCCGATCCGGCATCCGCTGATATGGCTGTAAGAAAACTTAACGCGCAACGCATAACGCTTAACGCATGATCCATCAATAAAAGTAAATGTATAACTTGATGGAAAATAAAAGCGTTCTGCGTTTTGCATTAAGCGTTAAGCGTCATTTCGAACTGTTTCTTTCAATCAAACTGCTCTTCAAAACGATCCTGTCTATCCGGTTGCCGAAAGTTTTCTTTTCTATCATCCGGAACAATAAAGAAGCAGATTCTTTTCCGATCTCAAATGCCGGTTGTGTAATGGTAGACAAAGAAGGAGCAAGCAATGAAGCTGTTCTGAGATTGGAAAAACTGATGATCTTTAACTGTTGCGGAATTTTTAACTTGATATCGTTGCAGACATAATACGTAGATATAGCAAGCTTTTCAACGGTTGCAAAAATACCGTCCGGACGGTCTTTTCTGGTCAGTAATTTTTTGATCAGCTCCAGGTTGGTTGCATTATTATTCGTGCATTCGATCATCAGTTTCGGATCAACTTTCAGTTTGTGTTTCTTTAATGCATCCACATACCCTTCCATCCTTTTATGCGTGATCGATAAAAAACTCGACAACGATAAACACGCGATCTTCTTACAACCTGCTTTGATCAAATGTTCCGTTGCATTAAACCCGCTTTCATAGTCGTCGGTTGTAACGGTCGGGCATTCCATATTCTCCGGGATCCTGTCAAAAAAAACAAGCGGTATCCCTGTTTCATGTAAAGAGGAAAGGTGTTTGATATTTTCTGTATCGCGGCAAAGAGAGATTAGCACGCCATCCACTCGCCCGCCCTGTAAATGCTTGATCGTGGATTCTTCGTTCTTAAAACTTTCATGTGTTAAATAGGTGAGCACATGATAACCTTTCTGCTGCGCCACCAGCTGTATGCCATCGATCGCAAGCGCGAAAAAATTATTGGCGATTTCGGGGATCACAACCGCGATGGTAATACTTTTCTTTCTCCGTAAGCTGCTGGCAAAAGGGTTGGGCTGGTAATTCAGTTTTTCAGCCATGGCCAGCACCCGCTTTTTTGTTTCGGCGCTGATCTCGTAGCTGTCACGCAACGCTTTCGAAACCGACGAAATAGATAACCCAAGTTCTTCAGATAACCTTTTTAAATTGATACTGCTCATAAAAATAGTTGACCGATTGAATAATAACGGTTGTTTGTGGCAGCAAGCGACCTAAGATACGGGCTTTACGAAAAACTGTGAAAACGTTTTCGTAAAGAATAGACACTGTCAGTATTGTATCTGCTGCATTTTGTTTATTTTTTACTGATTTTAAGCCCCTGCATATGAGAAATATTACCCGTATCGGTTTCATTATAAGCTGCATCCTTTTTGGTTGCCAGTTAGTTGCGCAGGCACAACCTGCGGGGATCAGCCAGTCATCACCTGATAAACAATTATCTTTTTACATGCGGATCAATGCTGATAATGGCATTGAATACCGGGTAAAATATAAAGAACAGGCGATCATCAACTGGTCGCCCATGGGATTGGTATTGACGAACCGTACCATTTCATCTGCCAAAACACGGATCAGTAAAATAAAGAAAAGCAACACTGATGAGACATTTAAATGGCTTTTTGGCGAGAATGCCACTATCCGGAATAATTACCATGCACTGATGGTGGATCTTGAACAGGATGAAATTCATTTCAATATAGAAGTGAGGGTGTTTAATGATAACCTTGCATTCAGGTATTTGCTTCCTTCGCAAAAAGCGCTAAGCCCGTCACGCATTATAAAGGAAACAACTGCTTTTTATTTTAACCGCCCATATACTGTTTACAGGCATAACAACGAATCTGTTTTTTCGCCGACACCGGTTAATGAACTGAATAATTATTCCGATTTTCCTGCGGTGCTTGTGTCCCCGGATTTATTTATCAGTGTAAATGAAGCTAACAACGACAGTTATACAAAAACAATGATCGGCAGGGGAGATATCACCAACAGCCTTGCAGTAAAATTTGGAAAAGATACGGTTGATATACATGGCGATTTTCATACACCCTGGCGCACACTGAGTATCTCTTCAACAGCTATCGGGTTATGCAAGAACAGCGACCTGTTGTATAAACTGAATGACCCCGCTCCTGCAAAAGATTATTCATGGATCAAACCCGGCAAACTGATCCGTGATATGACATTAACCACGCAAGGCGCTGTTGATTGTATCAACTTCGCTTCGAAAATGAATTTTCAATACATTATGTTCGATGCTGGCTGGTATGGCAAAGGATATTCTGCAGAATTTGATCAGAGCTCCAATCCCCGTAATGTAGTATCAACGATCGATATGAATAAAGTAACCGGTTATGGAAGATCAAAAAACATCGGCCTCATTCTTTACGTAAATTATGTTGGACTTCGGAAATATAGTATGGACAGCTCTTTTACTTTATACAAAAGCTGGGGGATCAAAGGGTTGAAATTTGGTTTTGTAAATGGCCTGACACAGGATGGCATCCGTTGGTTAATGACAGCCATCAAAAAAGCGCAGGACTATGGATTCATAGTAGATGTGCATGATAATTATAAACCCAGCGGTATCAGCAGAACCATGCCTGCATTGCTTACGCAGGAAGGCGTACGGGGAAATGAAAATGATCCCGATGCATTTCATAATACCACTTTGCCTTTCACGCGTTTTTTATGCGGTGCGGCGGATTATACTTTTTGTTACCGCAATCAGAACGATAGTTTTAATAATACGCTGCTGTCGAAAAAATTACAGGTAAGCAAGGCGCAGCAATTGGCGTTAACAGTTATTTATTACAGCCCCATACAATCTATGTTATGGTATGGGCGCCCTGCAGATTATCAATTGCCCGGAGAGATAGAATTCTTTAAATATGTACCAACCGTGTGGGATAGAACATTGCATATAAAAGGAGAGATGAGCCGGTATATCACGGTTGCCAGGAAAAAAGATAATGACTGGTTTATCGGCAGTATTGCAAATGAACCCTATCAAACAGACATTAAATTGGATTTTCTGGATAAAGGAAAAACATACGATGCATCGATATATGAAGATGACGGAAAAGGTGGCATCATAAAATCAACCAGACAAGTAAATGCAAACAGTAAATTGATGATTGACGTGAGCCCGAAAGGAGGGCAGGCGGTGATGATCAGGCATAGATAAACGTCCGAGAGGAACGGCCGTGTGTAGTTAAAAGTCAAAAATCAAAAAGAATCTCCTTTTGATTTTTGACTTTTTAATTGTGCCCTTGCAGTGACGTGAAATTTTATTTCTTCCCTTTCAACGCCTTATACCGCATCATTGCTTCTATATAATAATAATCCGCATAGGTAAGCGGTACATCCACTTCAGAGCTTCCGGGTAAACTTCCGGTGCTGTGTTTTAAAATAAAACCACCATTCTCTCCATAAGGCGCAGTATAGGTGCGTGTGGATAATGCACGGATCGTTTGCTCGGCAAAATTGAGATAGGCTTCACTTTTATCTTTTGCATATTTACTCAGCTCTATCAATGCAGAAGCCGCAATCGCGCCGGCAGAAGCATCGCGGTAAGTAGCAGGGATATCAGGCGAATCATAATCCCAGTAAGGAATTTTATCAGCAGGTAAATTTTTATTGTGCATAATAAATGCCGCGATCTTGTTTGCCTGCGCCAGGTATTTTGGATCTTTTGTACAACGATACATCACCACAAATCCATACAGCCCCCATGCCTGCCCTCTTGCCCACGCAGAATAATCAGCATAACCCTGGGCAGTTTGTTTGGCTATCACAGTTCCATTCGTAATATCATAATCAACCACATGATAAGAACTGTTATCAGGGCGGTAATGATTTTTCATGGTTGTATTGGCATGCGTTACTGCGATCTTATAAAAAGAAGAGTCGCCGGTATATTTTGTTGCCCAGAATAATAATTCAAGGTTCATCATATTATCGATGATCACGGGATATTTCCATTTGCCATGATCCCATGAGCGGATCACACCGGCGGTGGGATTAAATCTTGTGGACAATGACTTCGCACTATTCAATAAGATCTCATCATCTTCTTTTGACGGATGTATCCGCGTAGCATTTCCAAAACTGCAATACATCATAAAACCAAGATCATGTGTGCCTTTGTTGAACTGTTCTTTTTCCTGCAGTTTTTCCATTCTTGCCGCTTCATCCCATAACGATTGGTCATGTGAGTATTCATACAAATACAAAAGCGAGCCCGGATAAAAACCACTGCACCACCAGGTTGAATTACTTGTTTCAAATTTCTTTGTCAAAGGGTAATAACTTTTTGGAAAAGTGCCCGCAGGCAAATTCGCCTGCATGTATTTATATTGAACAACCGCTTTCTGCAAAGCGCTGTCGATGATCTGCAACAATCCTGTTTTTGTTTTAGATGGTTGTGCCATCACACTTATACAAAGACAAAGAACAACAAAGGATAAAAAATACTTTTTGTTTGTGCGCATATTACTTGGTTATAGAACTGGTGATACAAAATGAAAAGAGAATGCCATCCCGTTGATCGGGATGGCATTCATCAGAAATAATTGCTTAATAAAAAAAGAACACGATACTTAGTCAACGATCTTATCAGAAGCCGCCACATTATTTGCAGCGCCCGAATAACCTATATTCTGGTTGATGTGGTTACCCGTATTCGCATTGATCGCATCCTGCGGAATAGGCCATAATACGTGAAAAGGGCTGATCTTCATCATATCTCCGTGTACGGTTACAAAGTTCTTTTTGTAGAAAATGTTTCTCTCCAATACGCGGTCGATAAAGAAATTGTCTGTTGAGAAATTAGCAAGTGTATAAGTTTTACCTGTATAAGACGGCTTTCCTGTTTTCGCATAGATAAATGCGATCCTGGTCAACTCGGTTTTACGCGGCTCTTCAAAATACAGTTCGCGTGCCCTTTCATCCAATACAGTTGCCATGCTCATTTGTGCAGCTGTATATGGAGAACAGTTGGCCCTTGTGCGTACAGCGTTTATATCCGCTACGGCATTAACGAGGTCGCCTTTCCATACATATGCTTCTGCACGTAACAGGTAAGTTTCTGCTAAACGGAAAACATACCAGTCTGTGTGTCCACCCCTTTGTGGGTTATTCTCTGTATCAGGAATAAATAATTTGTAATGCGGCCATGGGAACCAATCCCTTAATGTATCCGCGCACAATATATTTCCTGTTGGCCCATATAAACGGAAACGTAAACCGTAACAGGTATCATTTGATGTTTTCAGGCCAAGGTCATTGTAACGGATATTTTCCATGTACATCCAGTTGCCTGAAGTAGAATCGTGCCTGAGATCCTTGTTGTCATCCCAAATATCCTGGTAGCTGTACGATGTGAGCCTGCAACGGCCGATACCTCTTCCGAAAAGAGTGAGGTTATCAATTTCAAGTGCACCTCCCTGTGTGGCCGGCATACCCAGTTTTCCTGTTGGTGTTTTGATATTAGGCAGGCCAACCGATGCAAAAGGAATTCCATTTCTCATTGTTTGAATACCTGGGCCCGGAGAAGCCTCGAAAGCACCAGCTGATCCCAGGCGGTCTGTTACGAGATACAATACTTCTGTATTGGCGCCTGCTGATTTGTTATCAGGGCGATGAAGATCCCAGATCACATTCTTGCTGGCTACGCCGGCATCTGTACCAAACCTTGTTTTCATCAATTTGTAAGAACCCTGGTTGATCACAGCGGATGAAGCAGTGATCGCATCATCAAATAAACCAAGTGCAAGATCGATCTTTGTTAACAGGTGATATATAGCGGCCCTGCTTACATCTCCTTTATCTACTACCCATGGAACAGCTGCTACAGTACCTTCCAGGTCGGCTTTCATCTGGGTAAGTATCACTTCACGTTTAACGGTAACAAAATCAACTTTTGCAGTAGTTACTTCGTGCGTAGGACAAGGAACATCGCCAAACTGGTTGGTGAGCCTGTAATAATCATACGCCCTGAAGAAGTAAGCCTGTCCAAGGATCCTGTTTTTATCTACATCGGCAATTCCTTTTGCGGCAGCTAAACGCGTAATGATCACGTTCGCCTCGCGTATGCCAACATATTCCTGCGCCCAGAACCAGCCGATATGGTTAAAGTCTACGTTATTCAGCTGTGCATCAGGTTTGATCTGGTTATCCATATTCTGTGCAGGGCCTGTTTTATCATCAGTTCCTTCAACATTCTCTTCAGAGAAGATCTGTTCAGAAATATTCGGAGCACCATCACCATACCATTCGTTTCTTAAGTTACCCGAGCAGGCAACCAATGCCGCGTTAAAGCCCGGAACGTCAACTAATGTATTTTCCGGAGAATAGATCGATTCCGGTTTTGGAGTGAGCCAATCTTTTTTACAGCCGTTCAACACCATCGTACTGATAGTGATAACCGACAGCAGAAAGGCTAGTTTAAATATCTTATTCATGTCTTCTGTTTTTTAAGGTTATCTTTTATAATACAACGTTTAATCCGAAATTGATCGTTAATGGAACCGGTGAAGCATTGGCCGGGTTGTTAACCGGGTCGGTTCCTTTGTATTCAGGATCAAAATATTTCCAAGGCGAGATCACAAAGGCGTTCGTTACATTGATATACGCTTTGATGCTCTGGAATTTCATTTTGTTTGTCATGCCTGCAGGAAGTGTATAAGCAAAGGCGATACTGCTTAATCTTACGAAAGAAGCACTTCTGTAAACGTTGAAATTACCTGCATTGGAATTGATCGCTGCATAATCATTGATCGGGTTGCTCGGTGTCCAGTAAGGACGTTGGTAGAAGTTAGAACGGTCATAGAAAAGGTCAACGTTCTTGGCTTCATTAAAGTTGTATACCTGGCCGATCTTTGAATTCAGTGTAAATGACAGATCAAAATCTTTATATATTTTGAATTCATTTCTTACACTCCATTCATATTTAGGAGCATAATCTCCCAGGAATTGTTTATCAGCCTGTGTTAAAACACCATCTCCATTGGTATCCTGTACTTTAAAATCACCTGGTTTGTAACCATAGGTTTTAGCAGTAGCGGCTTCTGAGATCTGCCATACACCTACTGTTTTGTAATCAAATTTTTCAGTGATGGAATGTCCGATGAACCAACCGTTGGTAATATCATCTTTTTCAGAAGTTCCGATCTGTTTGCCTGTTGCATCAAAATCAGGCGTAGGGCCGTACAGGTGGATGATCTTGTTCCTGTTGAACCAGAATCCGAAAGTAGATGTCCACTCAAAGTTGGTTTTCTTCATGTTCCTTGTACTTACACTGATCTCAAGGCCTTTATTCTGTACCTCACCGAGGTTGGCAAGGATACTGCCAAAACCTGTGATACTAGGTAATGAACGGTTAACCAGGAGATCTTTTGTGTTTCTTGTATAATACTCAATGGCACCCGATACTATGCCTTTAAGGATCGAATAGTCAAGGCCCAGGTCAATAGACGCGTTCCTTTCCCATTTCAATTCAGGGTTAGCAAGGTTGTTTGAATATACCTGTGCAACATTGTAAGGCGTACCGCCACCTGAAGGAACAAATACATAAGTGCTTGAACCCAGGTTAGACAATGCTGCGTAACGGCCGATCGACCTGTTACCATTCTGTCCGTAAGAAACCCTCAGCTTGGCATAATCGAGCCAGCGTGAAGTTTGTTTCATGAATCTTTCTTCGGTCAGCGCCCAGGCCACACCCACAGATGGGAAGTTAGCTCTTGGATTTTGTTGCCCGAATGCAGAGTAACCATCACGCCTGAAAGTTGCAGTAAGGAAATAGCGTTGGTTATAATTATATGCCACACGTCCCATCAGGGCATCGCCGGTTTCATACTGGTCGTCTGTTGCAGTTCTTACGGCGGCAGTTGCAGATCCGATCGCATCATAACCTAAGTTACCGTTCGGTTGTAAGTTTTCACCGTGTGAGGTCTGCCTGTACTGCTGGAATTTTTCAGCATTTACGAGGAAGGTAGCTTCGATGGTATGTTTTCCGAATTTACCGTTCCAGCGCAGGATATTATCCAGGTTCCATGCAAGCTGTGTCTGGTTCGTTCTGTCGATGATACCTTTCTGCGCAATGATAATAGGATTCAGTGCCGATTGGTAGTTATATTCTCTCAGGAGATCAAAACGTGGTGAGAAATTCACTGAGTAAGAAAAACCGTATGGCAGCTTGCCTTTTAAAGATAATTGTGCGAAGAAGTCATCATACTTGTACAAACGCTGTGTATAATACTGGCCCATGAAAGGGTTTGTGTTATTACCCGGGTCATCATTCGGACTGATACGTAATGTAATACCATCATCCTGGTAGATCGATCCGTAAGGAGTAGTGTGTACAACATCACTCAAACTTAGCGGTACAGAGCTTTCATCCCTTTCAGCAAACTGGAAGTTAACACCTACAGTAAGATATTTGGCAACGGTTGCCTCAACGTTCAAACGTGAACGGAGCGTTTTATATTTATCACCGTTGGTTACACCCTGGTTCTCCAGATAACCTACAGAGAAATAGTAGCTGTAATCTTCCCTTCTTTGCGAAACACTGATG
>Ga0206949_1281_pt1 | contig 14275 bp, 15 predicted proteins | sample Alteio_BWOrgHeat_40_FD_153240 | JGI IMG/M metagenome (GOLD analysis project Ga0206949, IMG submission 153240) | Enriched cells from forest soil in Barre Woods Harvard Forest LTER site, Petersham, Massachusetts, United States -... | ecosystem: Environmental > Terrestrial > Soil > Temperate forest >...
GGGAAAGGCTGTATTTTTATTCCATATTTTTATATCTAAACTACCTTACAATGAATCTACTGAACTCATCAATTGATCTTAAAGAATTAGCAAAGCAGAAGAAAAGTGAGTATCAGAACGCCGAACCTTTTCCAAATATTGTAATTCATGATTTTTTTGATGTAGACGTTCTTAACAAATTGTTAGACGAATTTCCTGATCTCTCCAAGTCAAAAGATGTGAAGAAATTCGATACACATAATGAGAAAAAACTAGCAACAAAAGGCGAATCTAACTTCGGGGACGTAACTAAGCAGGTGGTTCATTTTCTGAATTCGCAACCTATTCTTGAATTTTTGCAGGAACTTACCGGTATAGAAGAAACATTGATGCCTGATCCATATTTTGAAGGAGGAGGATACCATGAGATTAAACCCGGCGGCCTGTTGAAAGTACATGCTGATTTTAATAAAAGCAAATTGAATGGTTTGGACAGAAGGATAAATTTGCTGGTATACCTGAATAAAGACTGGGATGAATCTTACGGGGGGCATTTTGAACTGTGGGATAGAGAGATGAAAAGGTCATACAAGAATATTTTGCCTACATTCAATACTGTTGCCATATTCTCTACTACAGATTTTTCTTACCATGGTCATCCTAACAAACTTACCTGTCCGCCTGACCGAAGCCGAAAATCGCTAGCTCTGTATTACTATAGTAACGGGCGTCCAGCCAGTGAAGTAAATAAAGGGATGGAGGAACACACTACGTTATTTGTAAGCCGTGCAGGAGTAAAAGAAGATGTTAAAAACACACGATCCTTAAAGAGCATTTTGATCGATTGTATTCCACCAATAATATTCAATGCTATAAAGAAAAAATAAATTCAATATCGATGAAGGAAGAATCTTAACAGGAGCCTTTTCTGCGCAATGTGATCTATCACTATCGATTGAAATTCCTGAGCAAGCTGATACACATGGTATTCTTCTCATTCATATGCTACGATGAGTACAATAATATAAGTAGAAGATTATCTGATCAACTCTACATCTCCTTTCATCATACTCTTTTTGCCTTCCAGCGTGTAATAGATATAATAGAAGTAAGTGCCCAGATCTTGTTTTGCGCCGTTAAATACGCCATTCCAACCGGCGTAAATATTCTGTGTAAAAAACACCCGTTGCCCCCAGCGATTAAAAATGCTTAGAGAAAAATCTTTGTAAAGTGCCAAAGATCCTCCGACTCTCAGGATATCATTTCTGCCATCGCCATTTGGCGTAAATGCAGAAGGGAACCAAATATTACAGAGGTCATACTCCACGTTGATAGAGTCGGTTGCGGTGCCGCATATATTTGATACAGTTACCCAATAAGTACCGGTTTCATTTATTTGTAAATTTGGCGCCGAACTTCCATCAGACCACAAATAAGTGGCAAAATCAGATTTCACGTCAAGCGTAAATGTATTACCACTACAGACCATTGTATCGGAACCAAGTTGTACCGTGGGGGCATGTAATTTCGAAACTGTTGTAGAATCAGAGGTGCTACACCCATCCATAGTAACGGTAAGCCGATATAAACCAGGATCTGCAACATTTATAAAAGGTGTGTTAGCGCCAGTACTCCATTGATATTGCGCTCCTTGTGGCTCGGGTGAACTGAGATTTATAGATTGGTTTACACAAATCAGCGCATCGCTCGCAAGGTAGATTACCGGCGAAGGTTTAACATAAGTATAAAATGAATCAACAAATAAACTACAGCCGCCGCTCGTGGCATTAACCCAATAGGAGCCTGTGTTGCTTATAGAAATTGATGCTGCTGTGCTACCCGTATTCCAAATATACGAGCCATATCCCACAGGTGCGTTGAGTGTAATATGCCCCGATGAGGAACAGGCACTATCGTTAACAGACTTATATAATGTGTCGTGAGTTGAAATAGATACATATACACTGTCCTTTGCATCGCATAATCTATGTAAAGAGATGTCGTCCATTACAAAATCATTCCCTACCCCTGCAGTGTTGAGATCGATTAAACATAAATTCATAGTTGCAGATGGTCCGCTATTGAAAGTAGTCTGGTATTGTACCCATTGTCCTTTTACCAAAGTGGTAGAGAAAGAGCCCGCATTAACGCCATTTACGGTAACTTGTACGATGGGTACCGGTGGATATAGCAATGCTGCCCAGCCGGTAAAAAGGTAATCTGTATTTGGTATGACAGAGAGTGCCTCACACCAAAAAGCATAACCTGGAATTTTGGCGGCATCGACTAACAGCATATTTCCGGTGCCTGTGGTATGATCGCCTATATGTGAGAAAGCGCTGAAGACCGATGGATCAGTTAGGACAGTGTAATGCCCCGGTAAGCTTAAAGAAGGGGTTTCCAATGTATCGGCTGATGAAAAACCAATATTTCCAGCGCTAAAATCCCCGTTAACTACAATGTTCGTGGGACTAATTGATTTTATTTCAAGATAATACCATGCAGATGTCGTTGCATTGAGCATAGGATTTAATATGGATGTAGCTGACAAGTTTGTAGAAGGGGTCCATAAATAGCTGATAATGGAATCTGAACTTGTGACCGTGGCTGGTAAAATAAAAGAATGGGCTTTACAAGCAGCTATGGTATCGGGCAAATTTATAATATTACAAGATTGGGCGGACGTTGAATTACAACAAAATAATATCAACGATAACACAACAACCTGATGTTTAAAATACGATAAATGATTCATGGTAATATCAAACATCGCAAAAGCCATTATTTATAAGGCTACAAAATAAAATTTTTAATCGAAAAACATAGAAAATATTTGCTACTTATGGTAGTTCGATCAAAAAGAGCGACATGACGTTTGAAACCCCAAAAGTATTTTAAGTAATTAAACACTTGCAGTTTCGGAGCATAACTGTAACTTTGCGTATTCCATTAACCAGCGTTTTTAAGTAAGGAAACCATATATGAATCTGTTATTACTGGCGGTGGAGCAAAACACGCCTTATAATTACTTTCCGATAGCCCTGCAATTAATTGTAGCCATAGGCTTTGTGATCGTAATGATGGGAGCCACACATCTTTTAGGGCCCAAAAGAAGAACATCGGACAAACTGATCAATTTTGAAAGTGGTATACCGTCTGTGGGTAATGCCCGTCAGCCGATGGGTATAAAGTATTTCCTTGTAGCTATCCTGTTCGTGCTTTTTGACGTGGAAGTGATCTTTTTCTATCCATATGCCGTGAATTTCCGGTTCCTGGGGCAGGATGGATTTATGGAAGTGGTTTTGTTTGTAGCTTTCTTTTTTTGTGGGTTTATATATATTGTGAAGAAGGGTGCATTGGATTGGGAAGATTAGCCCCCGGTGCACATGGATGAAAAAGAAGTTCTTTGTTAACAACATTAAATTAGTCCCTTTCAGGGAATTTAGGAGGGTTATATATGCCACGTCCGGTTCAGTATAATACGAAAGTGAAATTGGTGGAGATGCCAGAAGGCTACTCCGGTGAAGGGTTTTATTCTACGTCTTTTGACAAAGTAGTGGGGCTTGCCCGTAAGAATTCTCTATGGCCATTGCCGTTTGCCACCTCGTGCTGCGGTATAGAATTCATGGCGACCATGGGATCGAACTACGACCTTGGCCGTTTTGGCGCAGAGCGTATGGGCTTCACTCCCCGCCAGTGCGATATGCTGCTGGTAGCAGGAACGATAGCGAAGAAGATGGCTCCCATATTGCGCCAGGTGTACCTGCAAATGGCTGAACCGCGGTGGGTGATAGCGATAGGTGCATGTGCAAGCACAGGGGGAATATTTGATTCTTATTCTGTGCTCCAGGGTATAGACCAGGTAATACCGGTAGATGTGTATGTGCCGGGTTGCCCGCCAAGACCGGAAGGCATAATAGACGGAATACTAAAGCTGCAGGACCTGGTGCAGAACGAAAGCTTGCGCAGGAGAAGCAGTGGCAAGTATAAAGAACTGATGGAGAGTTACGGAATACAGTAAACACTTTTTTTAGGAATACAGTTATATGGCATTGACCAACGAAGAAGTAAAACAAAGGTTGACGGATAAATTTGGCGAACAGCTTACCGAGTGGGAAGAGCCGTATGGCATGCTAACACTCAGAGCGCCCGCTGAAATGAACCTCAAGGTGATGCAATTCCTGTTTGATACAGAGGAATTGCGTTTTCGCTTTCTTACAGACCTTACAGCGGTACACTATCCGACGCGAAAAGATGAAGAGTTGTGCATAGTATATCACCTGCATAACCTGGTTGATAATGTCCGCCTGCGGTTAAAGGTATATGTACCCGTGGCGCAGCCGGATGTGTTTACGGCGACGCAATTGTTCTCAGGGGCCAACTGGATGGAACGTGAGACGTACGATTTTTTTGGCGTTAATTTCGTTGGGCATCCAAACCTGATCCGTATCCTGAATGTGGATGAGATGGATTACTTCCCGATGCGTAAAGAATATGAAATGGAAGACCCGACAAGAAAGGATAAGGATGACGAAATGTTTGGCAGATAAGTGAATAAGTTTTTTGAAAATTATTATTGAACCGGGGCAATGACAGAACAACATCCGCAACACCACATAAAGCTTTCTGAAGAATCTCTTCAGAAGCAGACCACCACGCTGAACCTGGGGCCTACGCATCCGGCTACGCACGGTGTGTTTCAGAACATAATGGAGATAGATGGTGAACGTGTGCTGGAAACAGTGCCCACCATAGGATATATACACAGGGCATTTGAAAAAATAGCCGAACGGCGCCCTTACTACCAGATAACACCGCTTACCGACAGGTTGAATTATTGCTCGTCGCCTATTAATAATATGGGCTGGCACATGACCATTGAAAAACTGCTGGGTCTTAAGTTGCCTAAGCGTGTTGAGTATCTGCGGGTCATCATCATGGAATTGTCGCGTATTGCAGATCATCTTGTTTGTAATTCGGTGATAGCAGTAGATACCGGTGCGTTGACGCCGTTTACTTATGTGTTTCAGTTCAGGGAAAAAATATACGAAGTATTTGAAGAGATATGCGGATCGCGGCTGACGACAAATATTGGCAGGGTTGGTGGTTTTGAAAGAAACTTTACTCCGGCGTCTTTTACGAAGCTGCACGCCATAGTGGAGTCGTTCCCGAAGATGTTGACCGAGTTTGAATCACTGCTGAACCGAAACCGGGTATTTATGGACCGGTGCATAGGCGCAGGCCCCATAAGTGCCGAAAGAGCGTTGAATTATGGATTTACAGGGCCTAACCTAAGGGCGACTGGAGTTGATTTTGATGTACGTGTGGCACAGCCCTATTCATCTTACGAAGACTTTGATTTCAAGATACCTGTGGGAACGGTGGGTGATGTGTATGACCGTTTTATGGTGAGGAACGGTGAGATGTGGGAGAGCTACAGTATCATAAAGCAGGCGATAGAAAAAATAGATAAAATAGAGCGTGAGTTCCCTGATCAGAAAAATGTGTTTTATGCGCCGGAGGCAGACCATTATCATATACCGCCTAAGGAAGACGTGTATACAAAAATGGAAGCGCTGATCTACCACTTCAAAATAGTGATGGGCGAGATAGATGCGTTGCCGGGTGAGGTGTATCATTCAGTAGAAGGTGGTAATGGCGAGGTAGGGTATTACCTGATCAGTGATGGCGGGCGCACACCATATCGCCTGCATTTTCGCAGGCCATGTTTTATCTATTATCAGGCATATCCTGAGATGGTAGAAGGTGGATTGCTGAGTGATGCGGTGATCACATTAAGTAGTCTGAACGTGATAGCGGGAGAACTGGATGCCTAACAAATAAATTTAGTAAAGAGAACGAAAATGAGTATCCGTTTTACAGAGGAAAGATTAAATAAGGTCAACGAGATCATTGCCCGCTACCCGGATGGGAAGCAGAAGAGTGCGCTCATACCTATACTGCACATAGCGCAGGATGAATTTGGCGGATGGCTGGATGCGCCGGTAATGGACTATGTGGCCGAGATACTTCATATCCTTCCGATAGAAGTTTATGAGGTGGCCACTTTTTACAGCATGTTCAATATGAAACCAGTGGGTAAGTATCTACTGGAAGTTTGCCGTACCGGGCCATGTATGCTGAATGGCAGCGATGAGATCATTGACTATATAAAGGAGAAGCTGGGTATAAGTGAAGGTGAGACTACGACTGACGGACTGTTTACCTTAAAACCGGCTGAGTGCCTTGGTGCATGCGGCTATGCACCTATGATGCAGTTGGGTAAAACATTCAGAGAGCACCTGACCAAAGAAAAAATTGACCAGTTGATAAATGAACTAAGAGGACAGGCTAAAAACTAATAATGGCATTCGACCTAGAGCTGGAATTTATATTATCGGGTAAGCCCAAGCGCGTGATGCAATTGCTTAGCGACCCTATCCTGATAAGAAAGTGGAGTGGTGAAGAGGCAGTGCTGGAAAATATGGTGGGCGGTAGGTTTGAGATGTTTGACGGATGGGTGAATGGTAAGGTGTTGAAGATAGGAGAAAAGGAACTGGCTTACACATGGAAGGCCAGTGACTGGACAGAAGAGATGAAGTCATCGGAAGTGCATTATCTTCTGGAAGCGAACGAAGCCGGTACGAAGGTAGTTGTGCGTCATACGGGCTTCCCGAACGAAAAAGAAAGAGATAGCCATAAAAACGGCTGGACAGATTTCTTTTTTGATCCGCTGGAAGACTATATTTTGATGGTGGATAAGAGTTAGTGAGATAGAATCTGGTAAAGAAAAAAGAAGCATAACCAAAATAAATAAGTTTCGCGAAAAGCGGGTTGGTGTATGGGTGTAAAATTATTATTAGAGAACGATCATATAGAGGGTATTCGTTATTACGATACCTACCGTAAGCACGGCGGATACCGCGCGGCAGAGAAAGCGCTGAAAATGGCGCCTGCTGATATAGTGGAGGAAGTGAAGAAGAGCGGCCTTCGTGGCCGTGGTGGCGCAGGCTTCCCTACTGGTATGAAGTGGAGTTTCCTGGCAAAGCCTGAAGGCGTGCCACGCCACCTGGTGTGTAATGCAGACGAGTCGGAACCCGGTACATTCAAAGACCGTTACCTGATGGAGTTTCATCCGCATCTTTTCATTGAAGGGTTATTAGTGAGCAGTTTTGCGTTGGGCAGCAACCATACCTATATATACATTCGTGGCGAATATGCCTGGATAGTGGATATACTGGAGCAAGCCATTGCAGAAGCAAAGAATAATGGCTGGCTGGGCAAAAATATCTTAGGAACGGGTTTTGATTGTGAAATATACGTGCACCGTGGTGCCGGCGCCTATATATGCGGTGAAGAAACGGCGCTGATAGAATCGCTGGAGGGCAAGAGGGGTAACCCCCGAATGAAGCCGCCTTTCCCGGCTATACAGGGTGTGTGGATGCGGCCTACGGTAGTGAATAATGTAGAGACATTAGCGGCAGTGGTGCCCATAATCAATATGGGTGGTGAAGAATATGCCAAGATAGGTGTAGGTAAGTCTACGGGTACAAAGTTGCTTTCAGTGTGCGGTAACCTGAATAAGCCGGGCGTCTATGAAATAGATATGACCATCTCTGTAGAGGAGTTCATATACAGCGATGAATATTGTGGAGGTATCCCGAAGGGCAAACGACTGAAAGCATGTATTCCGGGCGGGTCATCTGTGCCGATCATCCCTGCTAACCTTTTATTGAAAACAGCTAAAGGCGAAACGCGCATCATGAATTACGAAAGTCTTTCTGATGGTGGCTTTGTTTCGGGAAGTATGATGGGCTCGGGCGGTTTTATTGTTTTGGATGAGGACCAATGTGTCGTTCGCCATACGATGTCGCTTGCCCGTTTTTATAATCATGAGAGTTGCGGGCAATGTAGCCCGTGCCGTGAAGGTACCGGCTGGATGTATAAAATACTGAAGAACATAGAATACGGGAAAGGTAAGATAAGCGATATAGACCTGCTTTGGGACATACAGCGTAAGATAGAAGGCAATACCATCTGTCCGCTGGGTGATGCTGCGGCATGGCCTGTGGCTGCCGCTATCCGCCACTTCCGGGATGAATTTGAATGGCATGTGTTAAACCCTGACGAATCGCAGAAACGTAATTATGGCCTGGCACATTATGCCGACCCTATTCACGTGCCGGCGTCAGCATAAAATTGATAACGAATATTATTGAATGGGCATAGTATATGAGTGACCAGAAATTTAAAGTAACTGTTGATAATATCACCATTGAGGTGCCTGCTGGTACTACTATACTCAATGCGGCGCGTATGATAGGCGGCGATGTGACGCCACCTGCTATGTGCTATTACAGCAAGCTGAAGGACAGTGGTGGTAAGTGCCGCACCTGCCTGGTAGAGGTAAGCAAAGGCTCTGAAAAGGACCCCCGGCCTATGCCTAAGCTGATGGCAAGCTGTCGTACTACGGTGATGGATGGGATGGAAGTGAAGAATATCACTTCGGAGAAAGTATTGGATGCACGTAAAGGCGTGGTGGAGTTTCTATTGCTGAATCACCCGCTCGACTGCCCGGTATGTGACCAGGCGGGAGAATGTGATCTGCAAAACCTGAGCTACGAACATGGGTCAGAGTCTACAAGATATGAATTCAAGCGGCGCACATTTGAAAAGGAAGACATAGGGCCATATATATCCCTGCACATGACACGTTGTATCATGTGTTTCCGTTGCGTATATACTGCTGACCAGCTTACCGAAAGGCGTGAACATGGCATACTGGAAAGGGGTGACCACGCGCAGATAAGCACCATGCTAAACAAATCGCTGGACCATGATTTTATAGGTAATGTAATAGATGTGTGCCCGGTGGGCGCGCTGACCGATAAGACCTTCCGTTTTAAAAATCGTGTATGGTTTACGAAGCCAATGGATGCACACCGCGACTGCGGCAATCCGAAATGTAATGGGAAAGTGAGGCTGTGGATGAGAGGGGAAGAAGTTTTTAGGGTGACTGCACGTAAGGATCAGTGGGGTGAAGTTGAAGAGTTTATTTGTAACGAATGCCGGTTTGAGAAGAAAGAAACTAAGGACTGGGTGATAGAAGGGCCGTCTGTGATCAACCGTAGCAGTGTGATAGCGCAGGGGCATTATGTGGGTACTAAAGCTAGCCCGGTGCTTATCGATAAGGTGGTGGGCCAGCAACCTAAGTACCTGATGAACATACATGATGTAAGTGATGTGAACCGGCCGGATGTTGATCTTTCAAAAATAGAAGGGCCGGCACATTCGGATGATTTTAAGTCGTTAAATAAAGGGTGATCTGATTATATCACGGCACTAAACCTGCCGGGAGCAATAAATACGAGAATTAAAAATAAATTTTTTAACTAACTAAAATTACTTTTGCGCCATTATGCTGTTACTGCAAGTTGATACAGCGCTTATCATCGAAAAGCTCATCCTGATCACTGTGATCCTGATGGGGTCGCTGGGCATAGCTATGTACGCTACATGGGCTGAGCGCAAAGTCTCTGCTATCATGCAGGACCGGGTAGGCCCGAACCGTGCAGGCCCATTCGGTATTTTGTTGCCGCTGGCAGATGGGTTGAAACTTTTTTTCAAGGAAGAGATCATACCGGACCGTTCTACGCGGCTGATCTTCATTCTGGGCCCATGCCTGGCGATGCTTACAGCAACTATGACAAGTGCTGTAGTGCCATGGGGACCTGATTTTACACTGGCAAGTGGCCATATTGTTTCCCTGCAGGTGGCTGACATCAACATAGGTATTCTCTTTGTTTTTGGTGTGGTGAGCCTGGGTGTATATGGTGTGATGCTGGGTGGTTGGGCGTCAAATAATAAGTTTTCATTGCTCAGTAGTATTCGCGCGGCATCGCAGGCTATATCTTATGAACTGGCTATGGGCATCAGCCTGATAGCGTTGCTGATGATGACCGGGTCTCTGAGCCTGCGGGAAATTGTAGCCCAGCAGCATGGTTTCTGGTCCGATGGTTATTTTAGCTGGAACTTCTTCAAACAACCTGTCGGGTTCGTTATATTCTTCACCTGCGCCTGTGCAGAGCTCAGTCGTGCGCCGTTCGATCTTCCGGAATGTGACAGCGAGCTGAATATGGGTTACCACCAGGAGTACTCTTCTATGAAACTCGGATTCTATCTGTTTGCCGAGTATATTAATATGTTTGTAAGTTCTGCTATCATGATCACCCTTTTCTTTGGCGGGTACAACTTCCCGTTCATGGATAAGGTGGCAGCAGGCGTGAACCCGATCTTATTTACCGCTATCTGCGTTATTGTGCTTTTGACCAAGGTTGTTTGTATGATCCTGTTCTTTATGTTTATCAGGTGGACATTGCCACGTTTCCGGTATGACCAGCTGATGAAATTGGGATGGCGTTCATTGATACCATTGGCCTTGATCAATATGCTGATAACAGGAGCGGTGATATTGTGGTGCGTAAAGAAATAGTGAATAGCAGAACGCTGTAAAATTTTTTGAAACGACGAAATGGAAAAACTAACAAACAGATCAGTACAGATAAACCGAACCCCGATGACATTCGGGGAGCGGGCGTATCTGCCTGGTTTAGCTAAAGGACTCAGCATTACACTGGGCCATATATTTAAGAAAACTGCGACTACCCGTTACCCGGAAGAGAAGCGGCCATTCAGCCCTGTATTTCGGGGGCTGCACATTTTGAATCGTGATGAGGAAGGAGCTGAGCGCTGCACGGCATGCGGATTATGTGCACTTGCCTGCCCGGCAGAAGCGATAACCATGGAAGCTGCAGAACGTAAACCGGGAGAAGAAAAGCTGTACCGCGAAGAAAAATATGCAGCCAAGTACGAAATAAATATGCTCCGCTGTATTTTCTGTGGGTTCTGCGAAGACGCCTGCCCGAAGGATGCAATATATCTGACCGAGACGGTAATGCCGGCAAACTATAACCGACAGAGCTTTATTTATAAGAAAGAAGACCTGCTCATTCCTAACCCCAAAAACACGGATAGCAAATAATATGGACATCTACGATATGTTATTCTGGATATTGTCTGCTATTGCTGTTAGTTGTGCCCTGGGCGTTATCCTTAGTCGCAATCCTGTAACGAGTGTAATGTTCCTGATACTTACTTTTTTTGCCATATCCGGGCATTATATACTTATGAACGCACAGTTCCTGGCTATCGTGAATATCATTGTATATGCCGGAGCCATAATGGTGTTGTTCCTGTTTGTGATCATGCTCATGAACCTGAATGCGGATGTGGAACCGCAGAAGGGCCAGCTCGTGCAGCTGGCTGGTGTGATATCCGGTGGCGTATTATTCCTGGTAGTATTGGCTGCGATAAAAACAGCCGCGCCACAGCCGATAGAAAAGACCTCTACTGACATTGGCCTGATAACTAACTTGGGTAAGGTGTTGTTCACAAAATATGTATTGCCTTTTGAAATAAGCAGTGTGCTTTTCCTGAGCGCTATGATAGGCGCTGTGGTGATAGGCAAGAAAGAAGAAATACCCAATATTCAGAGAGGAGAATAATTTTTTGACTTTTAATTTTTTTTATGCCGGTTAATTCTACCCATTACCTGTTTTTAAGCCTCCTGTTATTCTCTATCGGGATAATGGGGGCATTGATGCGCCGGAATGCGATAATCATATTTATGTGCATAGAGTTGATGCTGAATGCGGTGAATTTATTGCTTGTGGCATTTTCAAAGATATATGCCGATGCGGATGCACAGTTATTTGTATTCTTTATTATGGTGGTAGCGGCTGCTGAGGTAGCAGTAGGGCTGGCGATAATTGTGATGATGTACCGGAAAGTACATTCGGTAGATATAAATATTTTGAACAGGCTTAAACATTAAAATAATTTAAAAATAAAAATGGGGAATTTTTCTCAACTCGTCTATTTAGTGCCATTGTTTCCGCTGATCGGCTTCCTGATCAATGGACTGCTGTGGAAAAGAATGCCGAAGACAATGGGTGGTATTATTGGCAGTGTGGCTATATTTTTGTCTTTCTGTATCTCATTGGGTATATTTTTTGAGGTGAAGTCACCTTCTTTCCAGGGGCCGGTCATTGTTCATTTATTTGATTTCATCCAGTCCGGGAAATTATACATTCCGTTCTCGTTCCAGGTAGATGCGCTTTCTGCTTTATTCCTGCTCATCATTACGGGCGTTGGTTTCCTCATACATGTGTACTCTACATCGTATATGCACGATGATGAGGGTATGGTAAAATATTTCGCCTATCTGAACCTGTTTGTGTTCTCTATGTTACTTCTGGTATTGGGCGCTAACTATCTCATCATGTTCATCGGATGGGAAGGTGTGGGTCTTTGTTCTTACCTGCTTATAGGTTTTTGGTTCAAGAACCGCGACTATACCAATGCTGCAAAGAAAGCTTTTGTGATGAACCGCATTGGTGACCTGGGTTTCCTGGTGGGTATGCTGCTGATCTTGTTTTCTTTCGGTACGCTTTCGTTCCAGGAGTTTTTCGGACAGCTCCATAGCCAGCAGGCTATGGTTTCTTCATCTACTTACAACTGGATCGCGTTGTGTCTCTTTATTGGCGCTACCGGTAAGAGTGCGCAGATACCATTGTATACCTGGCTGCCTGATGCGATGGCGGGGCCTACCCCGGTATCTGCACTGATACATGCGGCAACCATGGTGACTGCGGGTATATATATGATAGCACGTTCAGGAGCATTATACAGCCTGGCACCTATGATCTTGCATGTGGTGGGTATTATAGGCCTGGCCACTGCCATACTGGCGGCTACCATTGCCATAAAGCAAAATGATATTAAGAAAGTATTGGCCTATTCTACCGTGAGCCAACTTGGTTTTATGTTCCTGGCATTAGGCGTAGGTGCGTATACAACGGCAGTTTTTCATGTGATGACACATGCCTTTTTCAAAGCGTTGTTGTTCCTCGGGTCTGGTAGCGTGATACATGCCATGGGCGGCGAACAGGACATCCGTAAAATGGGTGGGCTGGGAAAGAAAATGCGTATCACGCAGATCACTTTTCTTATTGGTTGCCTGGCTATATCCGGCATGCCTGGCTTCTCAGGATTTTTCTCTAAAGATGAAATTCTTGCCAATGTATTCGCGCATGATCCTATAATGTATGTGCTGGGTATACTCGCGGCCATGATGACCGCCTTCTACATGTTCCGCCTGTACTTCCTTACGTTCAGCGGTTCATTTCGTGGTACTCATGACCAGGAGCATCACCTGCACGAAAGTCCGTCGGCAATGACCATTCCTTTAATAGTGCTGGCTATCCTGTCAACAGTAGGCGGATATGTGGGCCTGCCGGAAGTGATGAGCGAGCACAATGCAATAGCGGCTTACCTGAGCCCTGTTGTAACCAACTTTGGTGAACACCACCTGGCGCCCGGAACTGAATGGGCATTAATGGGTATCTCTACCGCGGTGGCAGTATTGATGATCTTAGTGGCATGGAGTATGAACCGTAAGCCGAATTTTGCAGAAAATACGGGCCTTGCAAAAGTGCTGGAGAATAAGTGGTATGTGGACGAGATATACGATGCGATAGTAGTGAGGCCTATGGAAGGCTTGTCTAACCTGCTGGATAAGTTTGCTGAGCGCAGAGGCATTGATGGTATTGTAAATGGCGTGGGTAAGGTAGTAAGATGGGGTGGCGACCGCCTGAGGCTGCTGCAGAGCGGACAGGTAGGGTTCTATATTTTTATTATGGTGATGGGGATAGTGATGTTGTTCACAATCAGTTTTTTCTGGGTTAAATAAGGAGGCGCGAAGTGCGCTTCCGGCAAATAATATTGTGTCAGGATTATGATTTTAATATTTCTTATACTTATTCCGTTATTGACCGGCATCATGTCCTTCGGCGTAAAAGGCGACGGGGCTAAATCGCTGGCTTTGATCAGTTCTATGCTTACGCTGGCTGTTTCGGCCTATGTAAGCGGCGCTAACTTTACCGCTCCTATCACCTATAGCCATGACTGGATCGCTATACTGGGTACTCAGTTCAGCCTGATGGCAGATGGTATGAGCAGTATGCTCTGCCTGCTTACAGGTATTGTGACCCTGGTAGTAATGATAGTGAGTGTAAATAAAGATGTGGAGCGGCCAGGCGCTTTTTATGGTTTTCTCTTGTTGTCACAGGCCGGGCTGATGGGTGTTTTCCTGGCATACGATGCACTGGTGTTCTATGTATTCTGGGAGCTTGCGTTGATACCGGTCTACTTTCTTTGTTCACAATGGGGCGGTGAG
>Ga0206949_1282_pt1 | contig 14234 bp, 15 predicted proteins | sample Alteio_BWOrgHeat_40_FD_153240 | JGI IMG/M metagenome (GOLD analysis project Ga0206949, IMG submission 153240) | Enriched cells from forest soil in Barre Woods Harvard Forest LTER site, Petersham, Massachusetts, United States -... | ecosystem: Environmental > Terrestrial > Soil > Temperate forest >...
TATTTTGCTCTTTTGTTGGAATAAAATAGGTGTTTTTGAAAAAAAATATAATTTTTTTGATGAAATTTGTAAAAATAGTTTAAATTCGCCCTCATAATTGAATTTAAACTTGCAATATCAATTTTTTTGAACCAAACATTACAAAAATAATTAAACAATGGCAGCAAAATTAGAGTACATCTGGCTGGATGGGTACAAACCAACACAAAGCCTGCGTAGCAAAACAAAAATTGAAAAGGATTTTAGCGGTAAATTAGAAGATTGCCCTTTATGGAGTTTTGACGGTTCTTCAACCGAGCAGGCACCGGGTGGTTCATCGGATTGTGTTTTAAAACCGGTGTTTATTTGTGTTGACCCTCAAAGAAAAGATGGTTACCTGGTAATGTGCGAAGTACTTGATTCAAAAGGCGCGCCACATGAGTCAAATGGCCGTGCTTTAATACAAGACGATGATAATGATTTTTGGTTTGGTTTTGAGCAGGAGTACTTCCTTTGGGATCCTGAAACAAACAAACCGCTTGGTTTCCCGGCAGGTGGTTACCCGGGTCCTCAAGGCCCATACTACTGTTCAGTAGGTGCTAAAAATGCTTTCGGTCGCGATATAGTTGAAGAACACCTTGACGCTTGTTTAGAAGCAGGCCTTAATGTTGAAGGTATCAATGCTGAAGTTGCTGCAGGCCAGTGGGAATTCCAGATCTTCGCTAAAGGCGCTAAAGAAGCTGGCGACCAGATCTGGGTTGCACGTTATTTATTAGAAAGAATTGGCGAAAGCTATGATGTTGCTATCAACTGGCATTGCAAACCATTGGGTCAGCTTGACTGGAATGGTTCAGGTATGCATGCGAATTTCTCGAACACAATTTTACGTACTGCAAACAGCAAAGCAACATTTGAAGCAATTTGCGAAGCTTTCCGCCCTGCGGTTGCTGAGTGTGTTGCCGTTTATGGTGCCGATAACGATCAGCGTTTAACCGGTAAGCACGAAACTGCTTCAATAAACGACTTTAGCTATGGTGTATCTGACCGTGGTGCTTCTATCCGCATCCCATTATATACTGTTGATCATAACTGGAGTGGTTACCTTGAAGATCGCCGCCCTAATTCGGCTGCCGATCCATATAAAGTAGCTGCAGTTATTATCAAAACTGTAAAATCAGCAAAACTTTAATACCCAAATTAGTTTAAATACAAAGCCCTGTCGGTTTTCCAGCAGGGCTTTTTGTTGGTTCATCATCGTCATGCTGAACTTGTTTCAGCATCCCACATGCTTAGTGAACACCATGGCAGGTACTTGCCTGTGAAATCCAAAACAAATTCAGGATGACAAATCTTATAGTATATTATTCCGGTAACTCTGGTAATCTCCCGATTCAATCAACCTCAAGCCATCCACAGGCAAATTATATAAATAGCACCAGCAGCTAATAACTCCTTTATCACTCTTAACCTCAATAATCTCCCTTACGAATAAATTCGGCTGTTCCTGTTCCGGGCCAAATCCCTCATAATCATCAAGATATTTCAACGCTGAAATAGCGTCGCCCATCATAAAAATACTACCGTAAACATCGCCTGCATATCTATCATCGGCAATGGCGCCAGGGTATTCGCCAATATCATAAAGCCTGCCTTTAAATTTGCCGTTGGCATAAAAGCTGCAATTATTTTTTAGGTAGATGGCAAATTCATTATCAACATCAAGCAGTGTGCCGTACACAAATAAATAATTATTGGTTGCCATTACAACAAATATACCCTGCCAGGCGTATAGACACCAAACATAAAATCCCAATATTTTGCATCGGTATATGCTTTATCCGTAAATTTAAGATGCTTAACTTGCCGCCGAAATTATACCAGCCTTATGAATGAAGACCAGATAATAACCTACATAAAGGAAAACAACATTCAGAAAATAAAATTCGCCTTTGCCGATACTGATGGCATTTTGCGCGGAAAGGTTATTCATCATAAAAAATTTATTGATGGTATGCGCAATGGCTATGGCTTTTGCGATGTGGTTTTTGGCTGGGACAGCAGCGATGGTACTTATGATAATGTCGAGATCACCGGCTGGCATACTGGTTACCCAGATCAGCAATGCCGTATCGATCTGTCAACATTCCGTACTGTACCATGGGAAGATAATATACCTTTCTTTTTAGCCGATTTTAGCAAAGCAGATGGTAATGACCTTGCCGTTGATACCCGAAGCCTGTTAAAGCGCATAGCAAAGGATTGCGAGGCGATGGGCTATCACCCCGAGTTTTCGCAGGAATTTGAATGGTTCAATTTCAGGGAAACACCGCAAACACTTGCCGAAAAAAGCTTTACCAATCTGCAAACCCTTACACCCGGTATGTTTGGTTACTCGGTTTTGCGTACGTCGCAGCAAAGCGATTTTTACTATGATATATTTAACTTGCTGATGCAATTTAACGTGCCGCTGGAAGGTTTGCACACCGAAACCGGCCCCGGCGTATATGAGGCTGCCATCATGCACGATCATGTTATATCGGCTGCCGATAAAGCGGTACTGTTTAAAACCGCGGTAAAGGAAATTGCTTACAAGCACGGCATCATGGCATCGTTCATGGCTAAATGGACCGAAACATTGCCCGGTTGCAGCGGTCATATCCACCAAAGCTTATGGAACAAAAGCCAAACAGAAAATCTATTTTATAATGCTGATGATGAGCATAATATGAGTGACTTGTTAAAGCATTACCTTGCGGGTCAGTTACATTGTTTGCCTTATATTTTACCCATGTATGCGCCAACAGTTAACAGCTACAAACGTTTGGTTGAAGGTGCCTGGGCTCCAACCACGGTTACCTGGGGTTTGGATAACCGCACTACAGCATTGCGTGTGCTGAATGAATCTGCCGCGTACACCAGGCTTGAAACCCGCATCCCGGGTTCTGATACCAACCCGTATCTGGCAATGGCAGCGGCACTGGCATCGGGGTTATACGGCATAAAACATAAACTGCCATTAAACATACCGCCCACACAGGGCAATGGCTACCAGGACAAAAAGAATGGTGTACTATCGTCAAACCTGCATGATGCGGCTGTGTTGATGAAAGGATCGCCCATAGCAAAAGAATTATTTGGCGAGGCTTTTGTTGAGCATTATACCCAAACACGCCTGTGGGAACATAAACAGTTTGCAAAAAGCGTTACTGATTGGGAGTTGAAGAGATATTTTGAGATTATATAATAGTGAACCAGGATTAAACGAATTTATTTGATTTTCAGGATATATAGACTTGATGGCTAAAGGTTTAATACAAGATGAACTCACGCATAAAATAATTGGTTGCGCAATGAAAGTGCATACTGCGCTTGGCAGCGGGTTTCAGGAAGTTATTTACCAGAATGCACTTGAAATAGAGATGGCTCAACAAAATATATCATTTATCAGAGAACGGGAGATGCCGATCTATTATCGTGAATTTAAAATCGGAATGCGCCGGGTTGATTTTTTTGTAGAAAATTTGATAATGGTTGAACTTAAAGCTCTCGCTCAACTTGAAGATGTACATTTAGCGCAGGCTATAAACTATTTAGAAGCATACAACGTACCGACTGGTTTGCTTATAAACTTTGGAGGTCAATCATTAATCTTTAAGCGTCTTTATAATAAGAGCTTCAAGATCATATAAAATAATTGATAATAATTAATGGACACGGTCACTATACAACATCCTGTAAATCAAAAGAATTCGTTTAATCTTGGTTCTGCATTTTCCGACGTCATAAAAAAAGCCTGGGAGGGTTATGACGCCTCAAAAACTATAAAAAGTATTGATGATATCAGTGCCATGGTTTCAACCAACCATGTGTACCGCATAACTTTCGATGATGATGATATTATCATCGCAAAGCTATCTACCTTTGGTAAGTATGAGCATTTTAAAGAAGATCACCGCATTATCCATAGTTTATCGAACAACCTGCTTTATCCGTTCGAGAACTTGCTCGCCAAGTCGCTGTTAAAAAATAACCGCGTTTACATTTATCGCCATAAACATGCTAAAACCGATGTTTGGGTAGTGTTTTACAACCCAACCCGAATAATGGATCGCATGCCGCGCCGTTTGGATGAGCATCATATCCGTAAATTGGGTCAGCAGATAGGTAAGTTCCACAAAGCTTGCTCGCGCATAAAAAATGTGTTGCCTAAATCATCCAAAACACTACGCACCGATATTTATTCGCTGCAACAGCAACTGGAAGCAAACGAAAAGAAATTCGGTTCGCCAATGCAGGTTGATTTTTTAAAATACCACTGTGACCTGTTCCTTAAAAACCGCTCGAACTACAATATGAAATCGTTCGAGATCATTCCTGTTTTTATCGACTGGAATATTGGTAATTTCTCGGTAGGGCCAAACCTCGAGCTTTACTCGCGATGGGATTACGATTGGTTCAGGATGAGCTACCGTATGCTTGATTTTTACTTTTTAAGCAGGGTAGTATCCGATATTGGCGACCGCACAGTATTCAGCTACGGCATAAACACCTTAATGGAAGACCGCTTTATTATATTTTTAAAGGAATATCATAAAGTAAACCCGCTTACTGCCGACGAGATCAGGTTTTTAAAAGAAAGTTACCGGTTTTTTATACTAAATTATGTGATTAAAGACGGTAAGTACTTTTTTAATGAACAATACGCCAAAAAATTACAGGCTGAGGCCTTTGACATTTACCTGCCGTCGGTCGACAGGGATTTTGATGCGGATAAAATTATAGCAGCCTTAAAACTTAAATAGCCAACAAGAACCAATGCAGCGCATAGAAAACTTTAAATCCATTATCGATAAATACAAGGTTGTTTTCTTTGACGCGTTTGGTGTACTTAAAAATTATGAGGGCATATTGCCCGGTATTGAGAAAACATTCAACTATCTTGAGTCGCAAGGCAAAGATTACTATATCGTAACTAACGATGCTTCGCGTGGCCCGGTACAATTGGCCGAAAGTTATCACCGTGGCGGCCTTGATATTATAAGCGCCGATAAGATCGTATCATCAGGCATGCTTACCAAAGAATATCTTGACTTGAAGGTAAAGGATGGAATAGTAGCTTACCTCGGTACCCCAAATTCGGCCCATTATATCGAAAGGTCGGGCTTGCAAACATTACCCATAAGCGAGGTTAATAACAGTAATATCGATAAGGTGAACGCGCTGATTTTTTTGGATGATGAGGGCTTTGATTGGGCACGTGATCTGAATAAAACAGTAAACCTGATCCGTAAACGCACCATACCCGTAATTGTAGCCAATACCGACCGCGCTTACCCGCTTACCGTTAGCGATGTATCAATAGCCATTGGTGGTATAGCGGCAATGGTTGAAAGTGTTGTGGGCAAACAATTCATCAGGTTCGGCAAGCCCGATTCTCAGATGTTTATGTTCGCTTACGATCTTATTCGCGCGAAAATGCCCATAAACAAGAGCGAAATTGTAATGGTGGGTGATACCCTGAACACGGATATTTTGGGCGGCAATAAGTTTGGACTCGATACAGTGCTGGTTTTAACCGGTAACACACAGGCTAAAGATGTGGATACCCGTATAATAGCAACCGGCATAGCACCCACTTATATCTGCGAAACAGCCGTAATTGACGATAGCGGGTTGGGGTTCTGATTTTTTTCATTAATTGTAAACTTTACACTTTTTTTTACCATTTTTGGATTAACCTATTTTATGTTTCAATAAAGCATAAACACAGTATCCGGAAATTGTACTATGAAAATTAAACATCAATTTTTAACAATTGCGCTATTGCTTGCATTTGCGGTTTCGCAGGCTCAGCCCAAAGCAGCAGCAAATGTGTGGTCGGCTCAAAAGGCTAATGCCTGGTATGCCAGGCATAAATGGATCAGTGGCGCTAATTTTACCCCCAGCACGGCTATAAATCAACTGGAAATGTGGCAGGCCGATACCTTCGACCCCATAACCATCGACCGCGAATTGGGCTGGGCGCAGGGCATAGGTTTCAATACAATGCGCGTGTTTTTGCACAGCATTGCCTGGAAGGAAGATCCCGCAGGGTTCAAAAGCCGTGTGAGGCAATATTTGGATATAGCCGGTAAGCACCATATACAAACCATCTTTGTTTTTTTTGATGATTGCTGGAATGCCGATCCAAAGCCCGGCAAGCAACCGGAACCTAAGCCCGGTGTACATAATTCTGGCTGGGTACAGGACCCTGGTAATGATATAAACAAACCCGGTGAATATGAAATACTACATAAATATGTAACCGATGTGATGGGCACATTCAGCCACGATAAGCGCATATTGTTATGGGATATGTTTAATGAGCCTAATCAAAACCGGGAAGCGGTTACGATGGAATTACTATCGAAGGCTTTTGCATGGGCACGTGCAGTAAATCCTGATCAGCCACTAAGTGCCGGTATATGGGACCTCGACCAAAAAAAGCTTGTAGCTTTCCAACTTGCCAACTCCGATGTAATAACTTATCATAGTTATGAAACACCCGACAAACACCTGGCCCTAATACAGCGCTTAAAAAAATATGGCCGCCCGCTTATTTGCACCGAATACATGGCCCGGCCACGCAACAGTACTTTCCAAAATACTATGCCCATGTTAAAACGCGAAAATGTGGGTGCTATTAACTGGGGATTAGTAACCGGCAAAACAAACACAAAGTATGCCTGGGATACTCCAATACCTGATGGTTCGGAGCCAAAACTCTGGTTTCATGATATCTTCAGAAAAGATGGTGTACTTTACAAACAGGATGAGGGCGATCTTATAAAACATTTAAACGGAAAGCAATGATCCTGTTAACCCCTAAATAAACTTTATTATGCTAAATTCAATCAAACTCTCTTTAGTATTAGGAGCATGTGTTTTATCTTTGGGCGCTTGCAACAGCCCACTAAGCAAGACTTTTAAAATGATAGATACCATTCACGTAGCAGAACTACCCAACCCGTTAAACTTTCAGCAAACAATTAATGACAAAAAAACCGACCTGTTTTTTTTAAAGAATTCAAGTGGTGCCGAAGTTGCCATTACCAATTATGGTGGCCGCATAGTAAGCATCCTGGTACTCGATAAAAAAGGAAAGCTTACGGACGTTGTTGAAGGCTATGACAGTGTAGCAAGTTATGAAGCATCAACCGAACCTTATTTTGGTGCCCTTATTGGCCGCTTCGGTAACAGGATAGCCAAGGGGAAATTTACCCTGGATGGTAAGGAATATACCCTGTTTCTTAATAATGGCCAAAACGCGTTGCATGGCGGCAGGCCGGGCTTCCAAAGCGTTGTGTGGGATGCAAAACAGATCGATCCGTCTACGCTCCAATTAAGCTACCTGGCAAAAGATATGGAAGCCGGCTTTCCCGGTAATTTGAATGTTAAAGTTACTTTTAAGCTGACCGACGATAATGGCCTGAAAATAGATTACGAAGCAACAACCGATAAAACAACCGTTATCAACCTTACCAGCCATCCATTCTTTAATCTTAATGGAGCAGGCACGGGTACTGCACTCAACCATCATATACAAATATTTGCCGATCAATACACGCCGGTTGATTCAACCCTTATACCAATTGGGAAAATAGAGCCGGTTAAAGGCACACCTTTTGATTTTACTAAGTCAACTACAATGGGTGCCCGTATTAATACCGTTGATCAGCAATTGGCTTACGGCGGTGGTTACGATCATAATTATGTATTGAACAACCATGACGCCGGTACCCCGGTAGCCATCGCAATAGGCGATAAAAGCGGGATCGAGATGGAAGTTTATACCGACGAACCCGGTTTGCAATTCTATAGCGGCAATTTTATGCAAAGCAAAAATATTATGAAATACGGCAACAGGGATGATTACCGCAGCGCATTCGCAATGGAAACACAACACTTTCCCGATTCGCCAAATGAGCCTTCGTTCCCCTCAACAACATTAAAACCGGGGCAGGTTTATAAAACCTCATCCGAATATAAATTTAGCGTGGCTAAATAGATCACATACATAGCGATGGGTTTTAAACCCATCGCTATACACGATAAAAGATAAGATCCTGCTGAATTAAACCGGCAGGATTTTTTGTTTTATAAAAAAGACATTTAAAAAGTACACCTGTGTAATGTAATACCTAATTTTACGACTACATATCAACTTAACAGTGTAATGATTGTTAAGTTGATCATAAAGCGTTTTTACCTTGCTAATAGATAACCACGGACGACCGATAAATTACCTGCGCCTTGCCGTAACCGACAGGTGCAACCTGCGTTGCTTTTACTGCATGCCAGAAGATGGCCTTAATTGGCTATCGCGAAAGGAGCTAATGAGTTACGAAGAAATGCTGCGTGCCTGTACATTGCTGGTAAACATGGGCATCAAAAAGATACGAATTACCGGTGGCGAGCCATTTGTGCGCAAGGATATAATGAAATTTTTAACGGCTCTTTCAAAATTAGAGGGGTTAGATGAACTTAGCATTACAACCAACGGGGTTTTAACCGCGCCTTATGTTAAGCAATTAAAAAGCATTGGCGTAAGATCAGTAAACCTGAGTTTGGATACTTTAGATGCAGGTCGCTTTTTCGCCATCACCCGCCGTGATGAATTTGGCGCAGTAATGAATACGCTCGATGAATTGCTAAAGCATAACATTGCGATTAAAATAAACGCGGTAGTGATGGACGGAAAAAACACGCAGGATATTATCCCGCTGGTTGAGCTGACAAAAGAAATGCCCGTTAGTGTGCGTTTTATTGAAGAAATGCCCTTCAACGGGGATGGGCAAACTCATGAAACACGGTTGTCATGGGATCATATCAGCATTTTAAATGAGATAGAAAATACCTATCCCCAAATACAAAAACTAACCGACCCGGAATATTCCACCGCTTACAATTACCATATACCGGGGCATAAAGGTAATGTGGGTATCATAGCAGCTTATTCGCGTACATTTTGTGGCACTTGTAATCGCATACGTATAACGCCACAGGGTACATTAAAAAATTGTTTGTATGACGATGGCGTGCTGAACATAAAGGATCTGATGCGTTTGGGTAAAAATGATGATACTATAAAAGATTACCTGTTAACTGCGTTTAATAACAGGGTGAAAGATGGATGGGTGGCAGAGAAGCTGGTTCAACATACCGGTATGCACGAATCAATGGCTGCTATAGGCGGCTGATAATTGAAATTTAACCTTTACGGGCACATGATAACTGTAGAAGAAGCCGAAAAAATAATACAGGCAGAGCTAAGAGATTATGGTGTAGAGATAATGCCCTTTGAACTCACTTTAGGCAGGGTATTAGCCGAGAACATAAAAGCCGACCGCGACCTGCCACCTTTTAACCGCGTAACCATGGATGGCATAGCGGTTAATTATGCCGCTATTGAAAATGGCGTATGCTCGTTCCATATCAAAGCGGTTCAGGCTGCGGGTGATTTCCCGGTTGAAGTTACGGATACCGATCATTGTATCGAGATAATGACTGGTGCGGCATTGCCGGCTTCGCTCGATACCATTATCCGTTACGAGGACCTGGAAATACGGGGCGACCTCGCCAGCCTGGTGGTTGACAATAAAAACATAAAAAAGGGCCAAAATATTCATCTTAGAGGCCGCGATAAAAAAAAGAATGACATAGTTGCCACCACAGGCCAGTTGATAACCCCTGCCATCATAAGCCTGGTGGCTTCAGTAGGCGAAACGGAATTGCGGGTAAAGAAATTACCCCGCGTAGTTATCATCTCCTCGGGCGATGAACTGGTTGAAGTGGAACAAACACCATTGATATACCAGATCCGCAAATCAAACAATTACACTATTAAAGCCGTATTGCAACAGCATAATATCGAAGCTGCAATGGTACACATCCCCGATGATGCCGACATCACCCAAAAAACAATACAACAATGCCTGCAGAATTATGATGTACTATTATTAAGCGGTGGCGTATCAATGGGTAAGTTTGATTACATACCTAAAGCACTTGAGGAATTACAGGTAAAGCAGCTTTTTCATAAAGTAAAACAAAGGCCCGGCAAACCTTTCTGGTTTGGTAAGCATGACAACGGCGCGGTTGTATTTGCCTTTCCGGGCAATCCTGTAGCCACGTTCATGTGCCTACATCGCTATTTTTTACCCTGGCTGCATTCAACGCTCGATCTCAAAGTAAAGCCCACAGCTTATGCTGTTTTAGATAGCGATGTTATTTTTCATCCCGAATTAAAATATTTTTTACAGGTCGACCTGAATTTAAATGCCGAGGGCCGCTTGATGGCCACACCAATTGAAGGCAACGGTTCGGGCGATTTTGCTAACTTAGCCTACACCGACGCTTTTATGGAACTGCCTTTACAAAAAAACAAGTTTAAAAAAGGCGAGGCATATCGTATTTGGAGCTTCAATCAATTATTATGAGTGATAAAGTGCTAAGTCATATCGACAAAAATGGGAAAGCCACAATGGTTGATGTAAGTGAAAAACAGGTCACCCAACGCACAGCCACTGCGCGCAGTGTAGTTCTGTTACCGGCTGAAGTGTTAGCACAGTTAGTTGATGGTGATATTCAAACCAAAAAAGGTTCGGTATTCCAGGTAGCGATAATAGCAGGGATAATGGCCGCCAAAAAAACAGGTGAGCTGATACCGCTTTGCCATCCTTTGGCGTTAGAGAATTGTAACATCAACATCAGCCTGGATAACGATGAAGTTATTATTGATTGTACGGCCAGCATCACCGCTAAAACAGGGGTAGAAATGGAGGCTTTGGTGGGGGCTTCATTAGCTGCACTTACCATCTACGATATGTGCAAGGCCCTGAGCCACGATATAGTGATAAAAGAAACCAGGCTGATAAAAAAAACAGGAGGGAAGCATGATTTCGAAAGGGCATAAAAAGCATACTGCAATTACGCGCCCCGGGTTGGGCAACTACGGGCGCAATGAATGGGCGATACTTGGCGGTTTTTGTACAGCAATAAAATTATTGGCCGACCAGGTAATCGGTGCATTATCATCACAATATAAATGCGCTTATGTCGATGCCACGCATACCGACGAACTAGCGGCCCCACCAGGCAGGCTTGCCGCTGGCGCAGATATGGAATATATCGACCAGGTAAATTACCAGCAGGTTAATTATGCTACTGAATTTACCGCTTTTGGGCAACGGCAGTTGTTTGCCGGTGCTGATCTGATTTTGGTCAACGGCAATCACCACCCCGCTAAAGCCCAAGTGGTAATTATCGACTGGAGTAAAGAAGCATCATTGCAAAAAAGGATCGCGCAATTAACCAATGTACAACTGTTTATTTTGACCGATAATGCCGACGACGTATTTGATTTTATAAAAGAAGCCATCCCGCACTGGCAACAGATCCCAACCTGCCGGATAGATGAAATTGAAAAGATAACAGGCTTTTTTGAAGTAAAAATGCAGCAGGCAAAACCCGTATTAAATGGATTGGTGTTAGCTGGCGGCAAAAGCACGCGCATGGGTTTTGATAAAAGCAAAGCCGCCTGGAACGGCCGCGAACAACGTTATCACATGGCCGATATGTTAAAAGCATTTTGTAACGAAGTATACATTTCCCGCAGTTCCGATCAGCAAGTTGTCGACAGCTCATATCCATCGTTAACCGATACATTTACAGGCCTTGGCCCTTATGGGGCAATATTGTCGGCCTTCCGCGAAAAACCCGGAAATGCCTGGCTGGTAATTGCCTGCGACCTGCCTTTGCTCGATGTGGAAACCCTACGCTACCTGGTCGATAACCGCGATTGTTCATCCATAGCCACCGCGTTTGGTAATGGCTTTGAGGGCTTGCCCGAACCGTTGATCACCATATGGGAACCGAAAAGCTACCCGGTATTATTATCGTTCTTATCGCAGGGCTACAGCTGCCCGCGTAAGGTATTGATAAATAGCGACAGCAAATTATTAACCGCTCCTGATACGAACGCCCTCACTAATGTTAATACCCCTGAAGATTTGGAAAAAATAAAAAAGTTGTTAGAAAAAACTACAGCCTGATGTCACCCGATCTCTCAAGATATAGCTGTCAAATGGCGCTTCCCGATTTTGGCGAAGCGGCACAGCAGCAATTAAACAATGCTAAAGTATTAATTGTAGGCGCAGGTGGCTTAGGTTGCCCCGCCGCGCAATACCTCGCAGCCGCAGGCATCGGTACTTTAAATATTGCTGATAATGATGTTGTTTCAACAAGCAACTTACACCGCCAGGTATTATTCGGCCCCGCCGATTCAGGACAGAAAAAAGCCGTGGTAGCTGCCGAACGGTTAAATCAGCAAAACCCCGGAATTAAGATTATAGCACACGATCATCGGGTAAATTCAACCAACGTAATGGCTTTGGTTGGCCAGTATGATATAGTAGTTGACTGCACCGACAATTTTGAAACGCGTTACCTCTTGAATGATGCCTGTGTACTAAGCGGTATTCCGCTGGTTTATGGCGCCATTTACCAGTTTGAAGGGCAGGTGGCTGTATGGAATGTGAAAAATACAAATGGCAAACCATCACCCAACTATCGCGACCTGTTTCCGCAGGTAAACGCCACACACATACCCGATTGTGCCGAAGGCGGGGTGATACCTACACTCGCCGGAATAATAGGCTGTATGCAGGCTAACGAGGTGATCAAGTACCTAACCCAAACCGGTGAGGTACTGGCAGGCCGGGTTTTAATATTCGATGCGCAAACCATGCAAAGCCGGGTGATAAAAATAGGCGCTGTAACTAAAACGAATATTACCTCTTTGGTTCCCACTGCCGATATTCCTACAATGACAGTAGCCGAGGTAAAAGAAGGCCTCAAAAATAAAACGCTGGAACTATTAGATATCCGCACCGACCAGGAACGCGATACAATCGACATCGGCGGCGAACACATCGAAGCCGATGAACTGGAAGACAACTGGGATTACCTAAATAACAGTACAACCAAAGTATTATACTGCTCATCCGGCAAAAGGAGCGGGGAAGCTGTTAAGATGATCAAACAAAAATACCCCACTGCAAAGGTATTCTCACTGGAAGGTGGATTAGGGGCATGGTTCAAAAAATAAGAACCAGGATTTAACGGATTTTAAAGATTTACAAGATTTGTATATCCGACTGAATTTAACATCCTGAAAATCGCAAAAAATCTGTTTAATCCTGGTTCCTCCTACGGATGCGCCGCCACCCAAACCTCGCCATCCTCAAATATCTCTTTTTTCCAAATTGGCACGGTCTGTTTTAAAGTATCTATCACATAACGACAAGCCTCAAATGCTGCATCGCGGTGCGCGGCAGATACCGCTATAATTACAGGTACTTCACCAACTGATAAGATCCCGGTTCGATGATGGATCAGTAACTTTTGAACGGGCCATTTCTCAATCGCCTGAGCTGCTATTTTGTCCATTTCAGCCAGCGCCATTTTCTCATAAGCCTCAAATTCCAGCCGTAAAACAGCTTTGCCTTTTGTAGCATTACGCACCGTGCCAATAAATACATCAATCCCGCCCGATTCAGGCAGCATCACCCATTCAATACAGCTTTGTATGTTAAGAATTTCGGATGATATTTTTATTTCGGTTTGCAATCGGCGTTAAATTATATAATTGACTTTAAGTTGATTAACTCTTACTGGCAAAACAGTGTCACCACTTCTCCCGGCCATAACCCGTAACTTGCAGTATTCCTAAATCTGTTACGTGATGTTGTGGTTTAGGTTGTTCTTTGACATGCTATTTAAGCAATCAACCGCCGCTTACCGGTGGGATTATAGCTATTTCATCAGTAGGGTGTATGGTGTCTTCAGCAAGCGCGTATTCGTTGTTTACAGCTATCATGTATGATGATAGTTGCTTTAACCGCGGGTATTGCTGTTCTAATGTATATTTTAAATTGTAAACAAGGGCATCATTAGCCAGTTCCAAACTAACCGATGAATTGCCAAATATATCTTTTGCTATCCCGAATGCCAGCACTTTTATCTTCATTGTATTTCCCTTTTATGTTTGATGGCAAACCCGTCGCGGGCCGTGTTAAATCATTAATCAAATATATACAACAATCGCACGTAAATAAGTAAATTAACCTATAATTCAGCCTAAAATTACAGAACAATAGCCCGTGATGATTTGTATATTTGAATATGGCCAACAGTTCGATTACAAACCTGCCGAT
>Ga0206949_1077_pt2 | contig 14011 bp, 17 predicted proteins | sample Alteio_BWOrgHeat_40_FD_153240 | JGI IMG/M metagenome (GOLD analysis project Ga0206949, IMG submission 153240) | Enriched cells from forest soil in Barre Woods Harvard Forest LTER site, Petersham, Massachusetts, United States -... | ecosystem: Environmental > Terrestrial > Soil > Temperate forest >...
TGCCTCGGATTTGAGGTCAGTGTACTCAATGAGGTAGCGCAGGTCGCCGTTTGTAGGGTTCTGCTTCAGCAGCTGTGCCCATGCCTCGGATTTGAGGTCAGTGTACCGAATGAGGTAGCGCAGGTCGCCGTTTGTAGGGTTCTGCTTCAGCAGCTGTGCCCATGCCTCGGATTTGAGGTCAGTGTACCGAATGAGGTAGCGCAGGTCTTCATTGTCAGGGTTCTGCTTCAGCAGCTGTGCCCATGCCTCGGATTTGAGGTTGCGATCATTACTATTGACAATGATGTTTAATAACTCGTTTTTTGATTTGTTGGAAAGATCCATTTTATTGTTTTTTTAAGGTGAAAACTTTATTGTTCTGCTTCGATTATTATTACCGGATGGCCGTTAATTTCATCTCCGGTTGCTATGATTATGATCGGCTCCATGGTTTGAATTATTTTTTTTAAGCGTTCGTAGTATTTTAAGTGAAACCGGCCCGTTGGGAAATAGCCGTTTTCTTTCTTCGTCGGATAGGGGCATCAGTTCTGTATACCCAGTTCGTCGAGGTTCATTTTTCTTTGGCTTATTTATGCTCATGAGCGTTGTTAGGCAGTTTGCATTTTAGGTTTGTAGAATGCCTGGAATCTAACAGTTTCGGAATATTCAGGCGATTTAATAAGCCCATCACCTTTGCCTGCCAACGACTCCGCGCCCGTTTCATCAAGCACTACACGGCTGTCAGATTCCTTTGGAACTCTGAAACATATTTGTACTGGGAAATTGACCTTCGCGTCACCAGTTATCACTTTGACGGATGCACGCTGAGTTGCGGCCATTATCCTGAAACCTGATGATCTGCCTTTTTGTAATAGAATGCGCAAATTTTCTTCCAGAGATTTATAACCGCTCAATTCTTTTCCTTTAGCAGACTGTGCCACGGCATCGGCAAATTCATCAAACACAACAAGTGTATTTCTCTTTTTACCAGACTTGACCAGGTCGTTCATTTGCTCAACCAACATGAGCATTTTTAACTCGATGTCATCAATGTCGTTGGATACGGACACTCCTGAGCGGCGACTATAATCTGTAAATTCATATTTCGGGTCAAGTATAACAACTTCGTCAACACCGGCAAGCAGAGCGTATTCTATCGTATTTTCTACGAGTACGCTTTTGCCACTGCCAGTTGCGCCACACACAAGTACGTGTGGCGTGGAATGGTTGGCCAGATCCCAAACAATGGTATTACCGAAGTTGTCTTTACCCAGGGGAAGCCTTTTACCCTGTAACGCGCTTTCGTCAAATATTAAGTCTGAATCACGCTTTTTTGCAAAGTCTATAGATACGTAAGACTTGCCCTGGTATACTACCAGGTTTTCAGAAAACCGTACACTGGAAACATCAAGTGCATTGGCGATATCAAGCCGGTGCGAGTACATGGACGCTATTTTCACCCCAGCTGATATTTCAAGCAAAAAGGTGTCGCTGGAATAGCCTTCTAATTTGTGCGCTACTTTCACCATTATGGCGAAGCTGCGTAATACGTGTTCAATTTTTTCTGCCTGTGTCATATTTGTGTGGCTTAGATCGTAAGCGATGAATGATGCTGCGTTTTCTTTGAATTGTTTTATTACTGCCGGGCTTATCATTGCGCTGGAGGCATCCCGTATTTTCTTCAACCGCTTACCTACTAATTCCCGTTTGCTTTCGTCAATATTGAAGTCTTCAACCTCACTTATTTGTGTACGGCACCAGAAATCATACATTTCTGCGCGGTCGATAAAGTTGTCATTGTCGTTGATGATATACACATAGTCTGGATCATTGACTGCGGAGATCAGTTTACGCAAAGGCTCATATAAAAGGGCTTCATATAGCTTACGTGTTGCATCGTCTACTTCTACTACAAACTTCCTGAGTTGCGCTGTCTTATCTTTATTTTGGCTATGCTTGTTCTCAATAAACCAAACCTCATCAACACTACAACCGGTCTTTGATTCAAAGCACTTGATATAAGTAATAGCCTGGAGTCCTATAGAAAGTCCGATTACATCGTCCTCGGTGTAGGTGGTTTTACTTTTGTGGTCAATGATGGCAATTTTACCCGTTTTAGTCTTTACGACTAGGTCAACCAGTGCATGACAGGGAAGAGGTATATCCACTCCATTAATGGTCAGGAACTCCTCAAAACGCATTTCCACATCCAGTACCTCTGCTATATCATTGGTATAGGTGCTTATCTCGCCAACAAAGTTTTTAATCAACGTGTTGGCGATCGTAGTAGCTTTTATCCGGCATTCCTCAACCGTTGGCGTCGTCTTTTGTAGCTTCCACCAGTTGCCCTTGACCTCATCAATGTAATTGAAAGCAATAGTTTCCATATCCACTATTTCCAGCGTCTTGCCTTGTTTCATCCACTTGAAATACATCTGTAAAGCCTCGTGATATGCTTGTCCGGCTACGGTAGTGGCCGATGACTTGCCTTTCATGCCGAATATGTAAGACATTTCAAATGCCTTTTCATTCCTGGAGAATGTTGTTACCCTTGAGTAACTCCAGCTATTGACAAGGAACCGGCTTAATAGTTCCTCCATTTGCTCTGGCGGTAGGTCTCTGTATTGATGGCTCATATTATGCGAGATTTAATTTTGCTTGACCTTCATTAGCCTGCTTTACTTTCTCCTTCTCATCATTCACCTTCTCCTGGTCCGTTTTGTCGGCCTCCTGGCGCTGTAATTCGTACTCTAATGCCGCTTCCTTACACATATCCTTGTGAGACTCGAGGACTTTCTTCAGGTGCCTAGGGACGGTGTTCCATACGTTAATTAAGGCCTCCATACCGCTTTCGCACGACATCTGCATTTCGGATTTCAACTGTGTGATCTTAGGATCTTCCCGTTCTCCCTCATTGAGCCATTCCCGGATAAGCTTCCCCGTTTTGACGCCTATATATCCCTTCCCATCACCAAATGCCGGGATAAGGAAAGAAGGCATTTTTAAGAAAGTCTGATGCTTGCCGGAATCTTCCATCAGCAGGGATGCTGTGAGCTCAAACATGAAGTTCTTTTCCTGTATCGGCTGCAGGCCTTGTGGAATGAATTCATCTTTGCCGGCTATCTTTTCGATCTTTACTTTGTCGCGGGCTCGCAAGCAACAAATGATATCCATGCTCGACTGAAGGAGCGTATTCATAAAACGCTTATGCTCACGCTTTGCCTGGGCCCAGTTTGCGACCTTACGAGGTGAACCATCTGACTTCGGAGCGTTGGCTATGTCATCACATCCCCCTTCACCTTCCCATTCATGGGAAACTGAATCTATAACGAGTACTTTAACGCCTGCATTCTGGAATTCCTTTATTGCCTCTGAGTAGCGATTAGGAGAGAATGGAGGTAGAAGGTCTGCTATTAAAAATGGTCCGTCCAGTATATCTGCATATAAAGAACCGCGCTTATTTTCGGCGTCCAGAACGCCTATTTCCGATGGTTTAGAAACCATACCGCGTGCAATTTGCAACGCTGTATATGTTTTTCCTGAACCAGAGACGCCGGCAATGCCTATTATAGCTTTGCTTTCTCCGCGTTTTGCTTGTCTAATGTTGAGTATTGGCATTTTTGACGTTATTAAGAGTTAAGAAATCCTGTTATAAACACCCGATCGTTTCGGGAAATGGCCGTGCGGTTGGGAGCACTTTAGTTTCTTCATCGAGATCCCATGGACTGAACGGAAATGGATGCTGGCAACCGTCAGGGAGGACCAGCGCCGTTAGTATAACCTTCCTGTCGTTGATGACAGACGTTGTAAAACTGACCAGCGTGCCGTTGTTATTTGGAAGTGAAACGCGGCAATTTTTCTGCATCCAGTCTTCGTAATACCTGAAATTCTTTTCCATTGATCAGCTTTTAGAGGTTGTGAATGATTTTGTTTTCCCTGCGAATTACCTTCAATGTCAGGTTAGCCTGGCAGCACTTCACCTGTTCAGTCAATCCATACACCTCCGACAGGTTGGTGATCATGCGCCGGCAGTTACAGCATTGCGCTATCGTTTTGCAAAAGCTGATCTGCTTACCGATGAAGGAAGCTGCTGTCTCAACCCTTTGCTGCTGGCGACGTTTCTTTGCCAGCTCGTCATCGTTGTATGACTTCGGAAGCGGGAATAACTTGTTGTCTATAAGGTCTGACAGCTTACCTGCTGTTCTGAAAAGCTTTATTAACGGCATAGGGAACTGAATAAATGGGATCATATAGATATCGTTTCGCGTGAAGAAATGGGCTCCAACGATCTGTCGTCATTGTATGTCTTAGTGCGTACGGCTTTGCCGGCCGGATCAGATCCGTATATCGTCAGACACTGCAGCTCGCTGTCTACCTGGATCACAAAGAACACTTCACCGGTGACGTGCGTCATCCTGCCACCAACCTTGGCGAATACGGATACTGTTTCTCCTTTTTTGTATTGTTTCATGCTGCTATTTCTAAAGGTGAACGATCGTATTTGCCTTCGTCTGATCTCAGCCACTCGTTAAGTAGATAAACGATGTCAGAGTGATGGAATTCAGGATCAGTAGTTGCGCGGAACATGTGGAAGAACTGGGTGATGTTCTCGGTAGAATTTCCTGTTTTGAAGATCACATCTTCGATGTCGTATTTTTCGGCGTCACGTTTGTAAACGATGCCGGAAAACTCAATGCACCCGAGATTATCGGGAAAACATTTGGTTACGGTAAAATGTTGAGCTATTTTTGCCATGGCGCTGACAATTTTTATTGTTGGTTAAGAAATCAGGCTCCTGTTCGCGCAGGGGCTTTTTTATTTTTGTAACTGTCTTTTTTTGTATCGTGTACGTGCGGCATTCATTATTTCTATATTCTTACTTCCCTTTCGGGAAGCTATCGGCTGCCCACCAGCCGATAGCTCACGCCGCAGCATTGCAGCTTCTTTTGACATTGTAGCGGCCATTGCTTCCAGCCCTATCACTCTGTCCAATATTGTAGGTGTTGTACTCATAGGTTAACAGTTTTGACCCATTTTGGTTATTCTATCGACTTCATGTAGCCAGTAGGTGGGTACACCTACCATCCCGTAGAGGAGGGAGATTACGAAAAACCCATTCAGGTATTTTCTTAACCATTTAAACCATTTGTCTGTTTTCATTTCTAGTTGGTTTTTGTTAAAGTCTTTATCAAACCGTTTAATATATGCAGTGTTAAAAAGATGTTTTTTATAAATGTTTGGCACACATTATGCAGTAAGCCTTTTGACCTCTTCTTCACGGGTTTCTAAAAGCTCCTTCATGGCCTTGAGTATTTTCAATCCGGTAACAACAGACTTCCCCTGCAGGCGGGTGATGTATTGGTTTACAGTGTGTATTGTTTCTTCCGATGCATCCGCTATCTTCCCTAAGTCCCCCCTTTCCAATTTTTCACGATGCAGCTTGAAACTCTGCGTCAGCAAATCCAATGTGTCGTTACTTTCTTCTGCCGTTTTTTTGTTATTTTGCATTTTCATTACCGTTTCGTTACTATTACGATACAAAGATAAAGAAGAAACTTCTGTAAAAACAAAGTATTGAAAAGAAAATTACAAATTAATTATTTTATAACAAATAATTGAGTATAAATCAGTTTTATAAATGTCATTATCTCGAATTGAATCACTGGATGAAATACTTAAATGGTTCAATAATGACCATAATTCCACAAGTTTTTTTAGTGAAGATCAAATACTGGATGGTGTAATTAAATTAGTGCCGGATCTTAAATCAAATATTCATTTTTTGCCTGACTGCATTCACGCACTCAAGAAGTTGGAAAAGGATGGATTCATTGAGAGAAACGACCAGGGGAAGTTGGGTATAACCTTTGAGGGCCTTGTTTATATTGATTCTGGAGGATATAAAGGAAACATTGAGAAGGAAACTATCGCCTACCAAATATTAGATCGAAACAATCGACTTTTGGTAATTGGCTCATGGTTGGCAGGGATTGGGACTGTGCTTTTGTTTTCGGTTGAACTATGGAAAGTTCTTTGCTCTTTTTGCCACTAAATAATTTTTTCAACCATTTCATAGAACTACTATTACGATACAAAGATAAAGAAGAAACTTCTGTAAAAACAAAGTATGAAGACATTCCTTCAAAGTATTTATGATGAACTCGTACGGCTTGATAAAGTCAATTCTCAAGTGGATTTTGGCGCAAAGCTTGGGTATAAAAGCGAGGGGTATATTAGTACACTTTTGAAATCAGACGATGATATACCATTCAAAATGCAAAAGAAACTCCATGAAGTTTTTGGCGTTGATAAAGAATGGTTGTCATCAAAAGGGAGTAGGAGCGAAATATTTGGCTCATTAATTCCTGAATCCACTAAGAAACGCATCCCGATTATTGGTGAAGGTGCTGCTGGTAATACCATGGAGATAAACGTTCACGAGGGTGGTAATCAACCTACAGACTATATAGATGTTGGTGATCTTTTGAGTGATTCTGAGGCTGCATTTACAGTATATGGCAATAGCATGACGCCTGCATATCCTCCCGGTTGCATCCTTGGCATAAAAAGAAATCTTGACGGCTTTATACAACCAGGAGAAACTTATCTACTCCTCACAAAAAGTAATCGTGTATTCAAGCGTCTTTATTATACCGAGGATAAGACAGGGTATCTATGTATTAGTGACAATATTTTAAAACATGAGGCCGGGCCGATGACGGGAAAGTACTTTTATCCACCATTTGAGGTAAAAGGAGATGACGTGATAAGTGTCTTTGATGTAACTGGCATGATCCGCCGAAATCGTAACTCTGGAATTGTTAGCAGGCAAAAATAGAAACAATGAAAAATATTTTATTCGCTTTACTGTTTTTAATACCACTTAGAGGCACTTCTCAGGTTGTTATCATGAAAGATACAATTCCCGAAAAAGAAATAGCTAGTGGCACAAATGCAATCCCTCCATCACATAGTATTTACATGCTACCCAGTAATTATTTCCCGGAAAAAATTAAAGAAAAATATTCGTGTCCAATCGAAATCACTGAGTCATTTGTTATCAGTAATGAAATTGGAGAACCGATTGCTGTGATAAAATATTTAAACGTCACGGATAAATTAATTGATGGTGTTGAATTCGATATAGCGTGTTTTGATAATTTCGAAAGGAAAGTAAACCAAATAAGGGGCAATAATATTTCCGGAGGGATATCTCAGGATAATTTGGAGAGTGGTTATGAAATAACTAATCAATGGACACTTCATCTGCAAGAAAATACAACTCATATAAAACCAAAAGTCACCAAAGTTCACTTCTCTGATGGTACAATTTGGCCTTCCCTAAAAACAAAAAAGAAAGCATAAATAATGCCCACTAAACTAAACATTGCAGATCAGCGCATGCTCACCGTAATGGAGTATTGCATTGCCAATAAGCTGAAAGGCGCGCGCTCTATTACAGCCTGGTGTGAGCTTATAGAAATGAATCAAAACAATATTTCAAATATCCGCGGTGGACACCAGCGTTTCAGCCGGGATCATGTTAGTGCAGTGTGTTCCGTTTTTGGCATTAGTGCTGACTACTTGTTTGGCTTCACAGATCAGATGCTCAGGAATAAAGAATCAGTATCGCCAATACAAAGAATAAAGGAAGCGTTGAATGAACTGGAGCATGGGCAAAAAACCACAAAAAACGTAAAATTGATAATCAAAAAGAAAGCAAGCTGAAAACCTTTCCAGTAAAGCGTTTGAGGCCTATTCAATGTTTGTAATCCAATCAGTAACACCATTTTCAATCAGCAGGTCATACTATAAATGCTATCATTTCAAAAGTCGCTACAGTACTGCATTTCAGCTCTTTAAAATACAAAGTGGAGCGCTCTTAATCAGCGGGTCCAGGGTCCGAGTCCCTGCGGAACCACCAGGTAGTGAAGGATTTCAGGCATTTTTGCTTGAAATCCTTTTTCATTTGGAATCGTTTTTTTAAGGTCTGTCATTCGGTTTTTTAATATAAAAAATATATGATGTCACCAAAGAATACAAAGAATAGCAAGGGCTCACCAGGTACTTTTACAACACCGGGTGTTTATATCGAGGCGGTAAATGCCTTTCCAAACACCGTAGTACCGGTTGCTACAGCCATACCTGCATTTATAGGTTATACAGCGCAGGCGGAGTATAATGGGAAGCCGCTCGACAGGACTGCGGTAGAGATTAACTCTCTTAACGACTTCATTACGTACTTCGGTGCTGGTCCCGTTATTCAGTTTTCGTTATCGGCATCTACGCTATCTATACCGCTTAAACAAAATCCTGTACATCCTGTTTTGGCGCTAAATGGTAAAGTGGTAGCATTATCAATATTACAACCCGTTTTTTATCTGTATAATAGTATCCGGCTGTTTTATCAGAACGGTGGTGGTACCTGCTGCATCGTATCAGTGGGGAGTTATGATAAGCCGCCTGTGAAACTGGATTTCCTGGACGGTATTGATGTGCTGGATAAGGAGCAGGAGGTTACTATGACCCTCTTCCCGGATGCTTTATCACTAAGTAAAGAAGATTACTACAGTGTGGCATGTTATGCAATAGCAAAGGCTGCTGTATCACAAAAACGGATAGCTATCACCGATGTGTGGGGCGGATATGCTGCAGATACAGGGGAGGCTGCTAACAGTGTAGTAAGCGATTTCAGAAATGGCATAGGTACTGATAACCTCGACTACTGCGCCGCTTACTACCCGTGGCTGGAAACGGACATTACGGCCGCTACCGAAATTAATTTCCTGAATTTCCCCGACCTGACTTCCTACCTTGAAAACAATACGCATGTTACCCAGGCTATTGCCCAGGCCAAAAGTGCCGTGACAGCCGAAGAAATAAGCAACGCGCAAAATGCGTTATTGGTAGTCAGCCCTAATTATCAGATCATCATCAATTGCGCACTTTCCGTAGTCAATGTATTGCCGCCATCACCGACAATAGCAGGAGTATACACTAATGTGGATGGTACGTCTGGCGTATGGGTAGCGCCTGCCAATGTGGCCTTGACATCCGTTATTGCACCTACTGTAAAAATAAGCGAGGCGGAACAAGCTGCTTTTAATGTGGACGTTACCGGCAAATCTATCAACGTGATTCGCGTGCTTGCAGGTCAGGGTGTGCTGGTGTGGGGTGCAAGGACCTTGGCCGGAAACAGTAATGACTGGCGATACATAAGCGTTCGCCGTACGGTGATATTTATAGAGCAATCTATAAAGCAGGCAGCGAATGCCTTTGTATTTCAACCCAATGACGCTAACACATGGTCGGCGGTGAAGGGCATGATCAGCAATTTCCTCACCCAACTCTGGCAACAGGGCGCGTTGATAGGGGCAACAGCTGCTGATACTTATAACGTATCAGTAGGAGTGGGCAGCACAATGAGCGCTCAGGATATTCTGGATGGCTTTATGAATATTTCAGTTCAGGTAGCTATTGTTCATCCCGCGGAATTCATCACGATCACTATACAGCAAGTGATGCAAACGTCATAGCATTAAAAAAGGATGCCGCAAGGCATCCTTTTTTAATAAAATATTTGCCTGCGTTATTGCTTTACAAACTTCATGGTACTTACTCGTCCGGTAGCTGATTCACGAATAGTGATGTAGTAGTTGCCTGAATTCAGCAGCGAAGTATTTACATAAATGCTTTTTCCGGCATCATTGCTTGTATACACGGTCTGGCCAGTTACGTTGCAGATAATGATAGACTTTTCGCCGTCCATATCAGAGTTAATGTGCAGTATGTTGGTTACCGGGTTAGGAGCCATTGTGTAAGCAGGAGCAGAGGTTATCTGTTCAATACCTGTAGTATTCGTTGAACTTATGGTGTCGCCTTCCAGTGTTATATTGTCAAAGCGGTTGTTGCCTTTGGCAGCGGTGCTATGGGTATTGCCGGTAAAGGTGATGCGGAAGACCAGCTTCTTATTGTTCTTTGATGCTATGTCCATAAAGTGAACGCTTGCTCTTGTAAACGTATCGGTAGGTGCGTAAGACCAGGTAGATAAGCCGGGGCCGCTTGTTATCCATGTATTACCGCTGTCATTGCTGTATGAATAGTTCTGCTGGAGCATGCCGCTGGTGGTGCTTGATGACTCTGTGCCATACGTCAATAACAGGTTGTAGTAATTAGTGGACGGTATATAGAACAACAGTTCCATACTATCACTGTTATTACGTGCACGCATCATTTGGCCGCTCGTTGCGCCACTCCTGAGGTTGATGGTATCAAAATCGGCGGTTACCGAAGTTAGTGTATCGATATATGAACCCACATTTCCTATCATGCCATAAAGGCCGGTATACAATACACCATTGCCGGTGGTGGCAACACGTGTATAGTCGGCAGAGACTGGTGTAATGGTTGGCGTATACATTGCCCCCACCGTGTTATTATTGAAGTTCCAGTAATGGATTAGGATGGCTTGCGCTGAACTGTTTGTGTTGGCTGCGAACACCATAACCATGCAGCATAAAACCGTAAGTAATTTTCCTTTCATAATCGTTTAATTTTTTTGCAAAGAAATGCCGCTTATGTTACTGGAATATTACCGCAGGGTTAAGTAAATATTTCCTGTTTTTAACCTTACTTAATAATCGCTTAATGTTTACGTAATGATTTGGTAATATTGGCGAAAGACCTTCGCGCAGCTATTTATATAAGAATGGCTTTGATTTTATAATGCGCTTTGTTCCACTGTTCTTGTTTCTATTGTTGCCTGTGTTTCCTCTGTTTTCTAAAGAGAATAAATTACCTCATTGTAAATTCAAGTTTGATCATTTCAAGTCGTTAAATAGAATACCCGAACCTTCTGATATTGTCTATGATAAGGATAGTAAACACTTCTTTATCGTTAGCGATCACGGGAAATTATTTGAATGTGACCTCGCAGGAAATATCATTCGTAAAGCTGATGAAGAAGGAATGGATTTCGAAGGCGTGGAAGTGACCGACAGTTTTGTATATGTATCAGACGAGACACCGAGAAAAGTATATAAGTATCGTAAGAACGACCTGTCCCTTGTAAAAGTTTTTTCTGTGAGCTGGGGTGGCGCCGCCAATAAAGCGTTTGAATCTATTGTTTATAATGAAGCGAAAAAGTGTTTTGTTCTTGTATCCGAAGCCCCGGTGAGTATCGTAGAATATACTGATGACTTTAAAGAGATAAACAGGTATCCTATTCATATTGCCCGGAACATGAATGGAGCAAGGTGGTACAAAGGCGATCTGTACCTGCTGAGCAGCCTTGACGAAACGATCTTTAAATGTGACCCGGAAACCTACAGCGTTAAAGAATACTACAAAATAAATGTGCTGAACCCGGAAGGGATGGCATTTGACGCAGATGGGAATGTGAGCGTTACCTCAGACAATCTGCAAAGACTATATTTTTTCAAAAACTTACCAACAATAAATAAATAAGATGAAGAAATTGCTTTTACTCCTGCTTGGGGCCACTATGGTACATAGTTCCTACGCCCAGTTTTCCGAATTTGTCAACAATTCGGCAGCGAGTGCGTTTACGCTGAGCTCTGATAATAATACACTCCAGATAGGAGGCAGGGTGTCGGCTTTTTACGAGTACAGGGCCTTGAAATCGGGCGTTACCAACCTGGACCATAATGGCTGGACGCCGAAGGACGGCGACCTTGACCTGCTGGGGAAAACAAGCAGCAAATTCGTCTATGAGTTTCATATCAGCATATTAGACCTGGCCACCGCTGCGGCAACGCAGAATACCAATAACCCGGCCAATCCCGGCATTAAAGCTGGCTACCTGCAATATGTAGGCTGCCCCGTGACCATAAAGCTGGGGTATGATAAGGTGCCTTTCTCGCAAGGGAACCTTAACGAAGTGTGGGGAACACCTATGTGGAGTCACGCCAACCTGTATGGCGGTGATCTTTTTGCGCGCCGCGACTTCGGGCTTACACTGAACTATGCCACATGGAAGAGCAGGATAAACCTGTATGGTGGTGCGTATAGCGGTATGGGCGAAAACTTCTTTGAATACGGCAACGATGCCAGCGGCACATTTGAATACATAGGCCGCGCAGAGTTTTGCTATCCGGGAAAAATGAAATATCAGCCAATCGACGAAGACAACTCACCTACGCCACAGATCAGGATTGCTGTTGACGCAAGGTATATGGACAAAAAACAGCCTGCCGGGCAATCAATCCTCGCCAACGATCCCGATGCTCCGGGTGCATACGGCATACGCATATTTGATGGTAAGCGCACCGTATATGGAAGTGACTTTATGTTCAAATACATGGGCATATCAGCCCTGTTTGAAACTGACATTATCAGGATGCAGCCTACAAGCCCTACAGACCCGCTTTATGATGGTACGCCCGCTTCGTTCAATGGAGGCTATATTATGGCCGGTGGCTTCGTTACAGGTCTTAACTACAACTTTGAAAAGATACGTTCCGTATTCTCTGTGCAGTATGAGTCGTTTAATACAAACGACCTGATAGCAGGCCAGCAACAGTGGGTTTACCTTGGCTATGCTTACAAGGTGAGCGGGTTCAATTCCGTATTCAAGGCTGAGTACTACATACCAACTGAAGAAGACAAAATTCAAAACCCGTTGAAATACACTGGTCAGTTGCGTGTAGGTTACCAGGTCGTGTTCTAATCTAATTCTTGAAAAATCATTTTTATCAAAACAATACTTATGAAACAATTATCTTTTTGTGTAGTCCTGATCACGGTTATTTTATCTTCCTGCATCAAAGACAGGCTGCAGCCTGCTGCTGGCCCTGTAAAGGTGTCTGCACAGGACACTTTAATGTACTACTGGGACTTCAACGCCGGTGACTCCAGCCAGCGTGGCGCAACAATTGCCATCAACAAAGGAGCCATCTACCAGTACTACTGTTCGTACATTGATTTTACCGGTGGCTCAAACCTGAACCTGCGTGGTACCAGTGATTCAGGCCAGTGCCTGCGTTTGCGCAATCCTTCCGACTCGGTTATATTTTATATGCCTACAACTGGTTTCGACAGTATCTCCATTCAGTTTTCCGAAGAGGCGTCAGGCAGTGGCCCGTCTCAGAATGCTATCTATTATACCACAGATGGTGTTCACTATGTAGCCACTGCTATTGGTAACAATACATTTGCTGTAGGCACGGTGTTCTCTTTGAATACCTTTGGTATATACTCTGATCCTGCTGTAAATGATAATCCTAAATTCGCTATCAAGATCGTTCCGCTGAATAACAACACCGGTGCATCTGGCAATGACAGGATCGACAATGTAAGCATGGTGGGCGTTAGGAAATAGGTGTAATTAACTAAACACAAATCTGCTGTATTTTGAAACGTGCCTGTCTTATTGCTTTGTGCCTGATAATTGGGCTTTCTTCGATTGCTCAAACCGATACACTGCGGGTATTGGGGTATAATGTTCTTTATTACGGCAACGGCTGCCAGGGGCCTACCTATAAATATCACGGTTACCTCAGGACCATAGCTGCGTTTGCCAATGCAGACCTGCTGTCGTTTGAGAAGATGGCTTCGGCTCCGGTATCGGCCAATGATAAGTATGCCGCTGCACCCGCTGGGTTTATTGACTCCATTGTTAAATACGCGCTGAACGCTGCTTTCCCCGGCAGGTATGCCTATTGCCCGTTTACCAATGCGGCGAAGTCTAACAATGCCGCCGTTCTGTTCTACGACCAGCGCAAACTTGGGTTTGTAAATATTGTGTCGTCATACAGCAACATCACTGACTTCAATACTTATAAACTGTACTATAAATCCCCTGACCTTGCCTCACCACTGGACGTACGCTCAACCTGCACGCCGGATACACGCTGCAATACGTTAGCCACCTGTATGTCAGGAAGCAGCTCGATGGTACGAGCAGACATAATGTTGAGCAGGTTGTCTGAGTTCTTTTCTATATTCCTCGCCTGCTCGTCACTGCCATTTTTCAGTTTCGCTTTTACTTCCACCTCGCCCAATTCTTTTGAAA
>Ga0206949_1285_pt1 | contig 14007 bp, 9 predicted proteins | sample Alteio_BWOrgHeat_40_FD_153240 | JGI IMG/M metagenome (GOLD analysis project Ga0206949, IMG submission 153240) | Enriched cells from forest soil in Barre Woods Harvard Forest LTER site, Petersham, Massachusetts, United States -... | ecosystem: Environmental > Terrestrial > Soil > Temperate forest > O...
TTGGCTTTTTCGGCCATCTCCACTCCTTTGCTCACGTGCCTTATAATTATCTGCGCGCTTTCTTCATACGGCAACTTATCATGCGGGTTAAAGCCCGAGCTTTGGTTCTCGATAAAGTATAACGGGTTTTCCAGTTTGCCAATATCATGGTACAAAGCCCCTGCCCTAACAAGCAAGGCATTGCCGCCGATGGTATAAATGGCATTCTCGGCCAAATTGGCGACTTGTAACGAATGCTGAAAGGTTCCGGGAGCAGTAAATGCCAGCTCGCGCAATAAGGGCGCGTTGGTGTTGGTCAGTTCAATTAAGGTAATATCCGATGTGATCTCGAATACCTTTTCAAAAATATAGATAAGCGGGTAAGCCAGCAGGGTGAGTAAAACACTAACTACAAAGGGCAAAAAGTCCATCCAGTTAATATTTAAAAATGTACCCTCGCGTATGAATGATATCCCCAAAAACGAAACAAAATAGCTAAAGGTGATGATGACTGCCGATATTAAAAACTGTTCGCGCCTAATGAGATTCTTTATGCTATAAATAGATACCATACCCGCGGTGATCTCGAAATAGGCAAACTCAAAGCTGTTAGGTACGAAGAAACCTGCTATCAGCACCACCAATAAATGTATGTTGAGCGCCAAACGGGTATCGAATAATATTCGGATGATGATAGGTACTATACAATAAGGTATATAGTACAAATTGGGCATTTGCAGCTTTATGGCTAACGATAAAGTGCCCAGCATAGCCGTTATAACCAATAGTATTAATGACACCAGCCTATTATCATCATAAATATCGCGCCTGAACAAGTACAGGAACACCATGAGCAGCGTTAAGGCTGTAGTTACCAGTAGGAACTGCCCCAGCATAACCAGCCGCCGATCGCCGTTAACCCTCGAGTTATCCTCAAAAGCTTTTTTGTACGATTCCAATTTCTGAAAAACATCATCATTAATCACCGATCCTTTGCTTACCAGTATCTCATCCTTTTGCACCATGCCGCGCGTTACGGAAAGACTTTCAACAGCTTCTTTCTCCAATCGCGAGGTTAAAGCTTCGTCATACACCAAATTATTCAACAACCTGTTCAATACCAGGTCGAGCAAAAATGTCTTATCAATATCTTTGCGTGCGCTTAATACCTGGTTGCAATAAGCAAGGGCCTTTTCCCTGGTAAATAGGTCGGCGGTATTTTTATCGGTCTCTACGTTTTTGTTTAAAATGGTTATAGGGTAATTGGCCGAATATTGCTGGTATTTGGGGTTAAGTTTAAGTATACCTACATCATAAATATGTTTTAACAGCTCGGTTCCGGCATTTAAATAGGTCGATTTTAAACGGTCGTTCATCCCGGCGGTGTGCCATTTAACTTCAAAATCGCTTTTAAAATTATCCAATTGCTGGCCTTCGACATCAGTATTCAATTGGTAAATTGGAGTAATGCTTGCCAGTATGGTTTTACGGTCGTTATCAATTTCGGCCTGTGTTTTTAATACGGCGAAATTATAGGGCGATACAAGGTCGGGCTGCGTCCAAATACGGCCCTTCTGTATCTCGTACCTGAATTTGGCTTGTTTTGGCAGTGTCCATACAATTAAACAGATACTTACCGCCATCATTAAAAACTTAAGATTACGGGCATATTTGCGCAGTATAGCCTTTTGGCGCGAAGAAGACAGGTTTGCCATTTATATAGTTAAAGCTATCAAAATTAAAATAAGTTTTTGGTATATGGGTTTAATTAGTGAATTACAAGAAATCGCTTTTAAAATAATAAGCAGTTCTACCCTCTTTGTGCGCAGCAAAGAGAGGGTAGATCGAGCGACTTAGCGATGATCGGGTGAGTTTAATGAAGCGATACCGCCAGAAATACATAGCGGCTTACTCACCCCGACTACGCTGCGCTGGTCGGCCCTCTCTCTTCGCCTGCGGCGGAAAGAGGGCTGAAAAAAGTTAAAAGAGATTTCCCTAATTTATTTTACTGAATTTATTATGCACGCATAGCTTTTCTATCAATTAAAAAACCCTAAATTTGCACCACCAATTAATAATTCAGCATGAACGAAGTAGTAATAGTAGCGGCAACGCGTACCCCGATAGGCAGTTTTGGCGGCAGTTTATCCTCATTTAGCGCCACGCAGCTGGGGAGCATAGTTATAAAATCAGCTATTGAAAAGTCGGGCTTAAAACCCGAACATATACAGGAAGTTTTTATGGGCAATGTGCTTTCGGCCAACGTTGGCCAGGCACCGGCAACACAGGCGGCTATATTCGCGGGATTACCCTACTTGCCCTCTACAACGGTTAACAAGGTTTGTGCATCGGGTATGAAGGCTATTATGCTGGGCGCACAAAGCATAGCCACAGGCCAAAATGATATTGTACTGGCCGGCGGCATGGAAAGCATGAGCAATGTGCCTTATTACTTAGATAAGGCCCGTAACGGCTACCGATTAGGCAATGGGCAGATAATCGACGGCCTGGTTAAAGACGGCCTGTGGGATGTTTATAACGATTACCACATGGGTTCGGCAGCCGAACTTTGTGCCACAGAATGCAACATAAGCCGCGAAGACCAGGATGCCTACGCCATTGAATCATACAAAAGGGCGCAAAAGGCACAAAGCGAGAGTAAATTCAAAAACGAAATAACCCCTGTTGAATTAAAAGATAAAAAAGGCGACATCACATACTTTGCCGATGATGAAGAACCCGCGGCAGTAAAATTTGATAAAATACCTTCATTAAAACCCGTATTTAAAAAAGACGGCACAGTTACCGCGGCCAACGCCTCAACCCTGAATGATGGCGCAGCCGTTGTTATTTTAATGAGCAAACAAAAGGCCGACGAATTGGGCATTAAGCCATTGGCTAAAATAGTTGCCTATGCTGATGCACAGCAGGCCCCCGAATGGTTTACAACAGCGCCTTCAAAAGCTATACCGCTGGCATTGCACAGGGCAGGTTTATCAACCGATGAAATTGATTATTTCGAGATAAACGAGGCATTCTCGGTAGTATCGTTAGCAAACAACCAGGCTTTAAAGCTGGATGCTGATAAAGTAAACGTTAACGGTGGCGCAGTTTCATTAGGTCACCCGCTGGGTGCTTCGGGCGCAAGGATAGTGGTTACTTTACTATCGGTATTACAGCAAAATAACGGAAAATATGGTGTAGCAGGAATTTGTAACGGCGGCGGCGGCGCAAGTGCAATTGTTATCGAAAATTTTCGTTAATTAGGTTGATAAAACCATCAATGAAGAAACTACTACTTACCTGCTTAATTATCCCGGCGCTGGCCCTGTCGGTTTTTGCACAGCATTCCGATGATACCAAGTACCAAAATCAGCTCCGGATGTATGAAGATAGCCTAACCGACATCGGTAAAACTATTATAAATGGTGATATCGAGATGGAGCGTAAAAACGCCAATTACCAGTTTATTAAAACACTGGTTACCGCCCTAAAAATTCCAAACTCTTTCCTATACCCGTTTGATTCTGTTAAAAGCGTAACTATTGTAAATGCGCCTGACAATCGTTTCAGGCTGTTAACCTGGCATGTAATGAATGATGATGGCAGTTATCGCTTTTATGGTGCCGTACAAATAAATACCGGTGGACAGTTAAAACTGTTCCCGCTCAACGATTATTCGCCACTGCTTAAAAACCCTGAAGATTCGGTTGTTGACAACACTAAATGGTACGGTTGCCAATACTATAAAGTTATCAAAGTTGGTGGCGACAAGCCTTATTACGTTATGCTGGGCTGGAAAGGCAATACCGCCAAATCAACCAAAAAAGTAATCGAAGTACTTTCGTTCAAGAGCGATAAACCGGTTTTTGGCATGTCGGTTTTTGATAATAGCCGCAATAAAAAAAGAATAATCTTTGAATACACGCGCCAGGCTTCCATGCTGTTAAAGTATGTGCCCGATGAGCATTTGATAGTATTTGATCACCTTTCGGCCCCTGATGCAAAATCAAAAAAAATGATGGAAACTTATGGACCCGATATGACCTATGACGGCTATCGCCTAAAAGAAGGCCGCTGGGAATATGTTGATAACCTGGATATGCGCAATGTACCTGATGAGAAGGACAAGGATTACACCGACCCAAAAAAACAGGCCGCAATTGACCGTGCAAACGACCAGCAATAAAAATTAAACCGCTTTTACAGACTTATAATCAAAACATTAGCTATATATTGCGTAATACCTTCGATATAAAATTTTGAATTAATAGAATAATAGTATTTTAGGCCAAATTTTAACTGACTTTATGACCGAGATCACACCCGGAGCTATACCAGCTCCTAAAACAAAATCCCGTTATCCCAAAGCCGTACCCTATATTATAGGTAATGAAGCTGCCGAACGTTTCAGCTTTTATGGTATGCGATCCATACTGGTAACCTTTTTGGTGGTTCAGTTTTATAACCCTACCGGAAGTAAAGCCCTATCAGTAATTGCCGATGCCAAGGCTAACCAAATGTCGCACCTGTTTGTTACTGTGGCCTATGCCCTACCCTTTGTTGGTGGCTTGGTCGCAGATTGGTTTACAGGGAAATACAAGATCATTTTATATATATCCATAGTTTATTGCATGGGGCATTTGTGCCTGGCCATGTTCGACACAAGCCTGAGCGGCTTTACCTTCGGACTCGTTTTGGTAGCTGTTGGTGCAGGTGGCATAAAATCTTGCGTATCGGCCAATGTGGGCGATCAGTTCGACGCATCCAACCAGGATCTTTTGTCAAAAATTTACGGTTGGTTTTATTTCAGCATTAACGCAGGTTCTGTATTGTCAACCTTGTTGATTCCTTATGTATATCAAAACTATGGCGCCAAATGGGCCTTTGGCATACCGGGCATATTAATGGGCCTGGCTACCATCATTTTCTTTGCAGGCCGAAAAATGTATGTACGCGTACCGCCATCAGGCGTTAACCGCGACAATTTTGTATTCATCACCTTTTATGCCCTTACGCATCTTAGTCATAAAAAACCGGGCGAATCATGGCTCGATGTTGCAAAAGAAGCCCACAACCCCGAAAGGGTTGACGGTGTAAAAGCCGTGTATCGCGTTATGGCCGTATTCTTTTTCGCCCTTGCATTTTGGGCCGTTTGGGATCAGTGCCTTTCTGAATGGGTATTGCAAGCTGCCTACCTCGACCGGAGCATCAATTTAGGTTTTACCCACTTCACAGTAATAGCCGGGCAAATATCAACTGTTAACGCGGTGTTCCTGCTTATATTTATCCCGGTGTTTAATTATTGGGTTTATCCATTCTTTGACAAGATCGGTTTAAAAACCACGCCACTAAGGCGCCTTGGCACCGGCCTGGTGTTAACTGCATTAACCTTTGTTATTATCGCCTTAATACAAACAAGTATCGATCATGGCGGTACACCATCAGTGTGGTGGCAGGTATTAGCTTATATAGTATTGTCGGCTGCCGAGGTGTTGGTATCCATTACCGGCCTGGAGTATGCCTATACCCACTCGCCAAAATCAATGAAAAGCACCATGACTGCTATTTGGCTTTTGGTGGTTTCGCTGGGTAATTATATTACCTCGGGTGTAAACGGGTACATTGCCAATAAGGGTACTTTTGCACCTTACCTGGCTGGTGCCGGTTACTACTGGTTTTTTGTAGCGTTTATTATGGTATTTGTAGTAGCATTTATGTTTGTTTCGCCACGCTTAAAGGAACACAATTATATAACTGATCCTTATATGGATGATGCGACAAAAAATAAAATCATCGCCGATACAAATGAATTATAAGTAATAGAATTATCACACAAAAAAGCAGGAAAGTTTACCACTCTCCTGCTTTTTTATTTTTATACCTCATAAAATCCCTGTACTTTTGACGTTTTATATTAGTTTTATACCTCCAAGCCAATTTTTTAAGTGCCCGATAGCATAGTTATTATACCAACTTATAACGAAAAGGAAAACATTGAACGGATGATCCGTAAAGTTTTTTCCCTTCCGCACGATTTTCATTTGTTAATTATTGACGACGGTTCGCCTGATGGAACGGCCGCCATTGTAAAAAGCCTACAAACCGAATACCCCGAAAGCTTATTTATTGAAGAACGCGCCGGCAAACAGGGATTAGGCACTGCTTACATCCACGGCTTTAAATGGGCCATTGAAAGGCAGTACGACTACATTTTTGAAATGGATGCCGATTTCTCACACAACCCCGATGATCTGCTTAAACTCCGCGAGGCTTCTGTCGCCGGGGCCGATGCCGTGATAGGTTCACGCTATATTAACGGCGTAAATGTGGTTAACTGGCCCATGAGCCGGGTGCTGATGAGCTATTTTGCATCGGTTTATGTACGTTTTATAACAGGCATTAATGTACAGGATGCCACAGCAGGTTTTATGTGTTATAAGCGCAAGGTATTGGAAACAGTAAGCCTGGATAAGGTAAAATTTGTAGGCTACGCGTTCCAGATCGAGATGAAATACACTGCCATAAAACATGGCTTTTCACTGGTTGAAGTACCCATCATATTTACCGACCGCACCGCTGGCACATCAAAAATGTCGACAGGTATATTCAAGGAAGCCTTTTTTGGTGTGATACAGATGAAAATCAACAGCGTTTTTAGGAAATATCCTGAGGGTTAGTTTGATTTCGGATTTTCGATTTCGAATTTATTTTAATATCTCCTAAATTGTAATTTCTTTAGGACAAATCCGAAATTGAACATTCGAAATTCGAAATAAAAAAATAATTGCTAAATTCGTTGGCAAATGAACGAAAATCTCGATCCCGACCGCGAACGCCTCTCTCCTGCCGAGCGTGACATTGAAAAAGTTTTGCGCCCGCAGGCATTCGAAGATTTTACCGGTCAGCATAAAATATTAACCAACTTAAAAGTATTTGTACAGGCGGCCCGCCAGCGCGGCGAAGCGCTCGACCATGTTTTACTGCATGGCCCGCCGGGATTAGGCAAAACCACCCTTTCCTACATCATAGCCAACGAAATGGGTGTTGGCATTAAAATAACTTCCGGCCCTGTACTCGATAAGCCAGGCGATCTTGCAGGCTTACTCACCAATTTGGAAACTGGCGACATTTTATTCATCGATGAGATACACCGCCTTAGTCCGCTGGTTGAAGAATACCTGTATTCGGCAATGGAGGATTTTAAAATAGATATAATGCTCGAAAGCGGCCCTAACGCCCGTTCGGTACAAATATCACTGAACCCGTTTACATTAGTGGGTGCTACTACACGTTCGGGCTTACTTACCTCGCCCCTGCGCGCCCGTTTCGGCATCAATTCAAGGCTGGAATATTATGATGCTAAATTGCTAACCACCATTGTACTGCGTTCGGCATCCATCCTAAAAACACCCATAAGCGATGAAGGTGCATACGAGATTGCCCGCCGCAGCCGTGGCACCCCGCGTATCGCCAATGCCCTATTACGACGCACCCGCGACTTTGCCCAGATAAAAGGCGATGGTAATATCGATACCGCCATTGCCAAATACGCCCTTAATGCCTTAAACGTTGATGAGCACGGCCTTGATGAGATGGACAACAAGATACTGCTCACCATCATCGAGAAGTTTAAAGGTGGCCCGGTTGGACTTAAAACCATAGCTACAGCCGTGGGTGAAGAAGAAGGCACCATTGAAGAAGTTTACGAACCATTTTTAATACAGGAAGGCTTTTTAATGCGCACCGCCCGTGGCCGCGAGGCTACCGAAAGCGCTTACAAGCACCTGGGTAAAATAAAACTGGGTGGTAACCCGTCATTATTTTGAAAAACTAATTCTCTATAAATTATCTCTGCAATTATGAAAAACATTAAAACATCCCTGCTATTGGCCTTATTGCTAAATGGTTTAATCACTTATGCCAATGCCCAAAAAAGTTTACGCTTAGGCGTTGCCGGTTTAAATCACAACCATGTTTATGGTATCTTAAGCCGCTATCGCGATGGCAAAGCCGATATTGTAGGCATAGCTGAACCCAATAAAGCTCTTTGGGTGAAATTTGGCAAGATATTCCATATCCCCGATTCGCTTTTCTTTACCGACCTGAAAACCATGGTGCTAAAAAAGAAACCCGATGCCGTATTAGGCTACAACGCCGCTGCCAACCATGTCGATATTGTTGAGGTGTGTGCCCCCCTGGGCATCCCCGTAATGGTTGAAAAGCCAATGGCAGCTACGCTGGATCAGGCAAAACGTATTAATGAGTTGGTTACCAAAAACCATACTGTGTTTTTGGTTAACTACGAAACAACCTGGTACCAGTCAACCCGTGATATTTACAATACCGTTAATGCCGGGACTATCGGCTCCATAAAAAGAATGGTAGCACACGATGGTCACCAGGGGCCAAAAGAAATTGGCTGCAGCGAGGAATTTTTGGCATGGCTTACCGACCCTGTATTGAACGGCGCAGGCGCGCTTAACGATTTTGGCTGCTATGGCGCCGACCAAATGACCTGGATGATGCACGGCGAACGCCCTATAGCCGTTACTGCAATAGCCCGCCATTACAAACCACAGGTATATCCAAAAGTTGAGGATGATGCGACCATTATAGTTGAATACAAAGGCGCTACCGGCGAAATTGAAGGCTCATGGAACTGGCCGTTCTCTATCAAAGACTTTGAAGTGTTTGGTGAAACAGGATACCTGCACGCTTTAGACACCAGCCATATTGTAAGCCGTATGCGCGAAAAGATCATAGGCTCAAAAGATGTTCCCTCGATGGAAGCGCCTATAAATGATCCGATCGTTTACTTGACAGCGGTGTTAAACAAACAAATATCCGGCACAGATGATCAGTCATCGCTAAATTATAACATGACCGTAATGGAAATATTAGACGCCGCTAAACGTTCAATAAAAGAAGGTAAACGTATAGTGCTGTAAATGAATACTGATGTTGAATTGTTTATAAGTTGAGGTAGCTATCGTTTTAAAACTTGTTACTTTAGCTGCGTTAAATTTTCAACATCAATACCCCAGTATATCATGTTAAAACAACTTTTTTCAGTATTATCATTAGGTTTAATAGGAATTTTTTCCGCGCAGGCACAAGGCAATACCGCGGCTATTATGGCCCGCAAACAAGTGCCGATCATATGTTACCACCAGATACGCGACTGGCGGCCAAAAGATTCTAAAACCGCGAAGGATTATATCATCCCGCCTGCTTCATTTAAAGAACATATTAAAATGCTGGCCGACAGCGGTTACCACACTATCCTGCCCGATCAGCTTTATAATTATCTGACTAAAGGTACCCCGCTGCCAAGTAAACCAATAATGCTAACTTTTGACGATACCGACCTCGATCAGTTTGAGGTTGCACGCCCTACCCTTCAAAAATATGGCTTTAAAGGCGTGTACTTTATCATGACGGTATCATTGGGCAGGCCGCATTACATGAGCTCGGCACAGGTAAAACAACTGTCGGATGAGGGGAACGTTATTGCCAGCCACACCTGGGATCACCACATGGTAAGCAAATACAAACACGATCCCAACCCTAAAAAGGATGATTGGGTAATTCAGATAGACAAGCCTACTAAAAAACTGGAAGAGATCACCGGCAAAAAAATGGATTACTTTGCCTACCCGTTCGGCATTTGGAACAAAACCAATTTACCTGAGCTAAGGAAACACGGTTTTAAAATGGCTTTCCAGTTAGCAGATAAACGTTACCCCGAAGATCCGTTAATGACCGTTAGAAGGATATTAGACAGCGGTTATTGGACGACCAAAACATTCAGCAAAAGTGTAAGGCAAAGTTTCTAAACCTGCTGTTTAGATATCACCGCCCGAAATTTATTTCATTAACTACCAATAACTTATAAAGCACTGGCAAAACACTGTCAGTGCTTTTTTATGCTTTCTCTGTACCTTGCATTATACGCAGGCATACGCTGTGAGGTGATAGTTTGCGGCTGTCCTTTGAAATTTTTATTAATATTTATACTTATCACTCCGAACGCAAACTTTTTACCGGGTTTGCAACCGCTGCCTTTATACCCTGGTAGCTAACAGTTATTAAAGTGATCACCAAAGCACCAATTGCAGCCACAATAAATATCCACCAGTTAATGTCCGTGCGGTATTGGTAATTTTGCAGCCAGTTGTGCATGAAAAAATAAGAAAGCGGCGCGGCGATCAGCAACGAAATAGTTACCAGCACCACAAAATCTATTGACAACAGTTGCCATAAATTAAATACCGTTGCGCCCAGCACTTTGCGAATGCCAATTTCCTTAATGCGTTGCTCTGCCATGAATGAAGCCATGCCGAATAAACCCAGACAGCTGATAAATATGGCCAAAACTGCAAAACAACTAGCCAGTTTACCTATACGTTCTTCATTCTCAAACTTTTTGGCATAATCTTCATCAATAAACTGGATGTCGAATGAGGTTGACGGGTCATATTGCTTAAAAATAGCCGTGATTTTGCCCATTGCCTCATGCGCGCTTATTGCCGGGTTAATTTTTAAGTTGATGTTTGATAAATTTCGCGATCTTGGCAAATAAAAAAGACTTGGTTTGGCCGCTTCATAGGCTGATTGGTTAACCATATCTTTCACTACACCGATGATCTTAAATTTACCGTTCCCGATCCATTCCACAATTTCGCCTACAGGATGAGAAAGTCCCATAAATCTTACTGCTGCTTCATTAAGAATAAACCCTGAAGAATCAGATAAGTATTCCGCGTTAAAATCCCTGCCATCTTTAATTTTCCAACCAACGGTTTTACCAAAATCAGAAGTTACGGCCATACTCATAAACTGTTCCTGTACAGCAGGGTCTTTACCGGGCCAGTTAAAACCGCCATTAGAAATATAAACCTGGGTAACAGGGCATTCCGATTCGGCTACATTTACAACCGCCCTGCTGGCAAGCAAGTCGTTCTTTAATGCCGCGTATTGTTTGTTAAGCTCATCGGTTTGCAGGCTTACATTTAATAAATTATTGCGGCTATACCCTACCGGGCGATTTTTGGCAAACTGTATCTGCTGAAAAACTACAATAGTGCCAATGATCAATACTACCGATACAGTAAATTGCAGCACCACCAAAACCTTACGCGGAATAGCTGCCTGTGGCCCAACCTTGAATGTGCCCTTTAATACCTTTACCGGCCTGAACGACGATAAATATAACGCAGGGTAACTACCCGCAATAAGTCCGGTAAATAAACTGAACGAAATGCACAAAGCCCAAAAAACGGGGCTACCCCATAAAATACCCATCTTCTTATCAGCAAGCTGGTTAAACTCGGGCAGAAACAATAACACAAGTACCAATGATAAAAAGAACGCCAGTATTGCTATTAATAGCGATTCGGTATAAAATTGTACAATAAGCTGGCTTCGAACCGAGCCGATCGCCTTGCGGATACCAACCTCCTTTGCCCGCTTTTCAGATCGCGCCGTACTCAGGTTCATGAAGTTAATGCAGGCCAACAATAACACGAACACGCCGATTATACCAAAAAGCCAAACATACTGTATACGCCCGCCGGTGTTTATGCCGTTTTTAAATTCGCCGTACAAATACCATTTGTTCATAGGGTGAAGAAAAAGTAACGATCTGTAGCGGGCATCAGCATTATGCAAGCCGGTAAGCGCGTTCAGTTTCACGTTTTTAATTTTTGCTGAAACCTGGTTCATATCCGCATTATCGGCTATCTGAACAAACGTCTGGAACCAGCTTGCACCCCAGGGGTTATTAAACCTGGTGGCATATTTTTGATCGATAGCCAGCATTTGCCAGGGCGCAATAAATGTAAGATCGCCAAAAGAGGAGTTTACAGGCAGGTCTTCATAAACCCCGGTTACCTTGGCATTCAGTTGTTTATCAATAACAATTACCTTATTTATCGGGTCGGCATCACCAAAAATTGCTTCAGCCGTACTTTGCGATAATATCACAGATGCAGGGTCATTTAAGCTGGCCGCTGTGCCTTTCACCATAGTTAATGATAACATATCGGTGATAGCAGGCTCCATATAATTTCCTTTTTTTACTACTTTTTTATCGCCATAAGTTAAAATATGGTCATTGGTCCATGATGTTATAATAACATGTTTAAAGCTGCTGCCATAATTATTGCGCAGCGCAGGCGCTAATGGCAAAGCCGATGCACTCGTGGTCTCTGTTTCGTTATTAACCCACGAGTTATCCATCACTTGTGCAATGCGTGCCTCATTTTTAAACCCCGAATCATAGGAAACTTCATCCCATATCCATAAACCTATCAACATAGCCACGGCCATGCCAACGGCAAGCCCGCCGATATTAATTAAAGATGAGGCCTTGTTTCTCAAAAGATTCCTCCACGCGATCTTGAAGTAGTTTTTTATCATGGCTGGGTTTATTATTGATGTTTAACTATTTGACACCATTTAATTGCGTTCGTTGCACGTTTATAACTTATAATGCAATCGGAACATTTATTTTACACTGCAACAATGCCATCTGTGTTCCCTGATCTCTATTCTCCAACCACTAATCTCTAATTCTCCTATCTTTGCACAAATGCAGCTCAACAAACAGGCATATAGCAACTTAATAAAAACCGAGGCCAAAAAGCTCGGCTTTATATTTTGCGGCATAGCCAAGGCTGAGTTTTTGGAAGAAGAAGCCCCCCGCCTCGAAGCCTGGTTAAACAAAGGCATGCATGGTGAAATGCAGTACATGGAAAACTATTTCGACAAGCGCCTCGACCCGCGTTTGTTGGTTGATGGTGCACGCTCGGTTATATCCCTCGGGCTTAATTATTATACTGAAGATTTACAGCAAGACCCATCCTCCCCCAAAATATCACGTTACGCTTATGGTGCTGATTATCACCATGTAATAAAGGATAAGCTAAAGCAACTATTGCATATGATCAACGAAAAGATAGGCGAAGTAAATGGCCGTGCTTTTGTTGATTCGGCGCCTGTGTTGGATAAAGCCTGGGCCAAAAAAGCAGGCATGGGCTGGATAGGGAAAAATACCAACCTCATCAGTAAAAAAACTGGTTCGTTTTTCTTTTTGGCAGAGCTAATAGTCGACATTGAATTGGAATACGATATTGAACCTACCGCCGACCATTGCGGCAGTTGCACCCGCTGTATTGATGCCTGCCCTACCGAAGCTATTGTAGCGCCTTATATTGTCGATGGCAGCCGTTGTATCTCTTACCTCACCATCGAACTAAAAAACGAGATACCAACCGAATTCAAAGGCAAAATGGATAACTGGATGTTCGGCTGCGACATATGCCAGGATGTTTGCCCCTGGAACAAATTTTCGGTATTAAACCAGGAACCCGCATTCGCCCCGCATCCTGAATTATTAGGCATGAGCCAAACAGACTGGCAGGACATTACACAAGATGTTTTCCAAAAGGTATTCAAAGCTTCCGCCGTAAAACGTACCAAATTCAGCGGGCTTAAAAGGAATATAGATTTCTTAAAATTGAGTGAATGAGCGAGTTAGTGATTGAGTGATTTTTAGCAACCACTCACCTAATCAACCCAATCAACCACTCAACCTTTCTTAAACTTCATCGCCAATTGCTGCAGCATGTCGTCATCAACTGGTTTAGCAGGCTCTTCAGGCTTTTTAAATGGTTTATTCTGATAGGCAGTTTTTGTATGATCAGGTTTCGTGAATTCTTTTTTCTGAAAATCAATTCGTGGAGTTGTCGTTTCCTGTTTAGGTTGTATTGGCTGTGCCGGTTTTGCTTGCCTTTCAGCAGCTTTTTTTGGCGCTGAAGCGGCTGTATATTTCCTCCAATTTACGTTTGGTATACAAAGGGAAATCACCCTGCATCATCCACGAATAATAGCTTGGCTCAATATTAAACACATCCTCAACCTTTTTGCCCTTATGCTTACCAAAGTTAAAGGTTTCTTCCCCTTTATCATTATAAACCATGCGGCCCGCAAAATCCACAGGCTTGTTAAGATTGGTAAACTTAT
>Ga0206949_1287_pt1 | contig 13965 bp, 13 predicted proteins | sample Alteio_BWOrgHeat_40_FD_153240 | JGI IMG/M metagenome (GOLD analysis project Ga0206949, IMG submission 153240) | Enriched cells from forest soil in Barre Woods Harvard Forest LTER site, Petersham, Massachusetts, United States -... | ecosystem: Environmental > Terrestrial > Soil > Temperate forest >...
ATGATACGATCAGACAAGGAACCGTGGTTGGTGCCGATTCGCATGGCCGTGCCATATTCCTTGCAAATTTTTACCAGCGGCGCAAACTTTTGGTAGATACGGTCAAGCTCGCCCTGGTATTCGGCATCGGTATAATCTATCTGGTCGAATTTCTTTTTATCGGCATAGTTGCCGGGGTTTACACGCACCTTTTCAACTATGCGGGCGGCTACTTCGGCGGCGTTTGGGGTAAAATGTATATCGGCTACCAGCGGTGCAGTGTAACCACGCTGGCGCAATTGTTTTTTTATTTCGGCAAGGTTATTGGCCTCTTTGATGCTTGGGGCGGTGATGCGCACATACTCGCAGCCGGCATTTATCATGCGGATAGATTGCTCCACCGTGCCTATGGTATCCATGGTATCGGTGGTGGTCATACTTTGTATGCGGATGGGGTTATTGCCGCCCATCGGCACATCGCCAATGAAAACCTCACGGGTTACAAAGCGCGAATATTCGGTTAGCGAATTACAATAACGACCCGGAAGCAACTTTTCGGCAGCAGTACTCATTGGGTACAAAAATACTAAATATGTTGTTGAAAGGTTGTAAAGTTTTAATTTGGAAGGTTAAGGGTTTATTAACTAAACCAATGGAGCGACAGCAATCAGGGTTTGTTGATTTCTTGCTCTCTCCCAATTTTCAAGCAATTCTTTTTGATGCAATGCAGCCCATTCGATTACCAAACCTAAAACTCTTGGCGGTAAACTTCCGCCTATCAATTCCAGTTTACTAATATCAACCAATCCTTCATATTCAGCATACACAGCATGAAAATGCGGCGGATTGTGGTCGCGATAAAACATTCTTATAATGATGCCTAAGAAGAAGCTAATTTGCGGCATAATTCAGTTCAGGCGAAAGTATATCTTCGGGTTTTTTATTCAATATTTCAGCATATATAGCTATAGCATCTATCTCTAATTCATTGTTCCATGCAATAGCGTACCCAGCAGCGTATGCTTTATCAAATAATTTTTCATCCTTCAAAATCGAAAAAATACCACTTCCAATAAAGTCCTTCAAATCAATTATACCTGAAACCCCATCATCAAAAGTCACCTTCAACTTATATTCGGGGATAACGGTTACATCAGTTACTTTCATATCACCTATTTTATTAGCTAATATACGATTATTATGCCCTGCCAACAAGCATCAAGATGTAATATTCGTTTCATATCAACCTATCCTTCATCACCAAAGTACCGGCAACCATATCGTGCAAACATTGCTGCTTACTGTTGAAAAAGGCCAACAAGTAGCCAATAAAAAGGGTAAGTACTGAAAGTATTTTAGCAAAATTTCGCCCTGTGGAGTGGCCCAGGGTGAGGCGTTCGCCGTTCATATCGCAAACTTTTATGCCGAGGATGCCTTTGCCTATGGTAGCCTGCCTGGCCGAGCTTTCCATGACGATGTGATAGATAATCTTTGCAACGGGAATGGCTAAAAGCAAGCCGACAATGATGAATAGCTGTACTGTTTTATCGGAGTTGAGCAGCAGGCCTATCACCATAAAAAAAATAAACACGCCTGCTATAATGAACCAATCAATAGCCGAGGCCAGCAGGCGCTGATCAAAACTGCCGTAGTATTGCGGCAAGTGATGTTGTTTCCTAAAGCCAAGCAGTTCGCGTAATTCGGGCACCTCATGGGCCTCTTTGTAATCGTCCATACCGGGGGTGCGGACAAAATCATTGGGTTTTATTTTGCGTAACCGTAATTCATCAATTGTGTATGGGCCTTCGGGTTTGCCGTTGATGACCAATAGGTAGCTTACGCTGTTGGAAGGTTGTAAAGTTACAAAGTTGGAAGGTTCCATGCCGCCGTATCATTTTTGTAAAGCTAAAAACTAAAAAAGTTGAAATGCTATATTTTATAACATTTCAACTTTCAAACTTTAAAACGTTTCAACAAATTAATCGCGGTGTACTTTAAAATCAGCCATACCACCGCTTATATTGACGATAATTTTTGTTTTGGCACTTTCAAAACCAGGGGTTTCATAATTACCATCGCTGGTTTTGTTAAAGCCATCAAAATTAGTTGACGACAAAGCTGAAGATGTTATTATTTGGCAGGCAGCAGATTTCGGGATAGTGATATCAACACCAGCCATACCAGCAGATATAGTTACTTCAGTATTATTTTCTACCGGCTGTCCCAATTTTATTTCAAGCCCTGCGAAGCCGCCATTTAATTCAAGACTGTGTACTTTAAACTTCCGAAGATCAAATTTTACTGCGGAAAAACCTGAATTTACAGTAATATCCCATAACGGATTTGTATTTAATTTAAATAGAACCGCGGTTGATGTATCGTGATCATTCCAGTGAAAGTTTAATCCTTTTTTATTTCTTGACTCAAAGTTAAGGCTATATGTATCACCGCTATTAGAATGCGAAAACTCGTACCGGTCACCATGCTCCTTAGTATTGGCTTCGAATAACTGATTGGTTGTATCGTTCAAATTATATTCTGTGCCTTGACCGCTTATATCAAGTTGAGCTATTTTTGCATTGGCAGGGTAAGCCATGATAAAATGGCTGTTGCCTTCTACTTTTACTAAACCTTTGGCCGGGGTGCTTGCGGTATCGTCATCATCATCGTCGTCATCACTGTCGTTATTATCATGGTCATGATGATCGTGCCAGCTGTATGAATAAGTTGGCCACCATCCCCACCTGTCGCCAAAATTGCCGAACAGCAGCAGGCCAAAACCTAACACTACTACGCCTATTTTTAAGGTGGTTGCCAGTGGCGAGCGGTTATGCGCAAACACCAGGTTAACACCGCCTATGATGAGGAATATGGGCCACAAGTGCCATATATTGCTCCAGTGAAAATCAATGTATCCAAAGTTATCCAGCAGGAAGGCTGCGCCAATGAGTACCAGGATAAGTCCCGGAATTAATCTATCGTTCTTCATGATTATTATGCTGTTGGAGTGTCGTTATTTGTTGAATTATCTGTTGTGGTATCTGTTTTAGAAGTGTCATTCCCGGAAACAGTTTGGTTCCAGTCGTGATGATCCCAAGGTTTGCTGCGCTGGCCGGTAACTATAAGGGCTATGCCTAATACAACAATTACCACCGGCCAAAAACGGTGAAGTTCCCAAAAGTCGAAGAAATCAAATTCGTGCAGCAGGAACAAACTACCCATTACTATCAATACCATACCAACTATTACGCCGCTGTTCGATTTTTTTGGAGCTACCGGCACAAATGGCTGGTTAGGGTCAATCGGGGGTATTGGTGGTACAATGTAATTTACTGTTGATGGGTCGGAAGGTTTTGTGAAAGGATTATATGTTTTCCTGGGTATAACTATCCATAAAATGATGTAGGTTCCTAACCCTACGCCCATTAATAAAAACGCGAATGCGAACAAAAGGCGCATTACGGTTATATCCATATCAAAATACTCTGCCAAACCGGCGCATACGCCGCCAAGCATTTTATTTTGTTCATCTCTATATAGTCGCTTTTCCATGACTTTAAGTGTTTATTGTGATTGATTTATATTTGTCCGCCTGCGGGTTTAATAATGATCTCGTCAACATTAGCGCCGGGGCTCATTTTTAGTATGTTTATAATTGCCGATGCTATATCATGCGGTAAAACCATTGTATCTTTTTCAACCTTAACGTCTTTCCACGAGTCGGTTAACGTTGAGCCGGGTATAACGGCGGTTACCTTTACGTTATGCGGCTGCATCTCTATCCGCATTACTTTTGTAAGACCCAACAGCGCAAATTTTGTTACACTGTAGGTACCTGCTTCGGCTATGGGCGTTAAGGCCGCTACCGAGCAGATATTAAATATATGTCCCTCGCGGGCAGCTATCATGGTTTTACCAAAATAGCGGTACAATTCATAAGCCGGGGCAAGGTTGGTGTTAACGCCTTTTTGAAAGGTATCGTCGTTATCATCCAAAATGCTGGAGTATTCATAAATACCAGCGTTGTTTACTATTATGCTGATGAAGCCCAGCTCCTGCTCGGCCTTACCGGCAAAATCTAATATCCCGGCTTTTACGCTTACATCGGTCGCAACGGCAAGTACCTTTATTTTAGGGTTGATGGCAGATAGTTCTGCTTTAAAATCAGCCAGGTCCTTTTCGTTACGTGCACATATGGCCAGGTTTATGCCTTCTTTTGCTAACGCGATAGAGATGGCTCTGCCTATTCCTTTAGTTGCAGCGGTGATGAGAGCGTTCTTCATTTTATTATTTGTTGAATTAATAGTTTGTTATAACACAACAAATGTAATATTGATTATTGATGCTTTATTATGGCTTTTGGCAGGGCGAAGCAAAAACTCGGTAAAGCGGGGGATAATGGCGGTGAAAAAGTTTTAGTACTGTTGGTGAGAGCGATGCAGTCGTGAGACTATGTTAAGCACTCGTTATAAACGAGCGCAAGTAAAAAAATGTAAAACTAATACGGTTGTAACCATTCTTGTTTGCTGGTGATTAAGCTGTATTTATAAACACCAGCCCGCATGCCAGCATATATGACATCATTTTTCATAACTAAGGAATTGGTATACAGCATTTCAAACCAAATAGCTTTTTTTGTCAGTGTATCAGTTTGCAAGTTTCCATTAATTTTAAGTAATCCTTTGGAAGTTATAACGATAAAGTTTTTGTGACTATCTAATACTATACCGTCAGGCGCAGCAGACAGGTTTAAATATTGTTTAGCAACCCACCTGTTTTTTTCTTTTTTGATAGCTATTATACTCCCTTCCGACATTCCTAAATGTGAAAGCCCTTGTATAGCATAGTTTTCTCCATCTTTTTTAATGAACTGTACTATTTCATCATCTGAAATTTTATAATTCTTTTTCCCATCCGGGGAATACCAATACAAATCGCCTCCCCACTCGCCCCTGTAAGAACCAATTAAGTAACCATCTTCAACTTTTAATATCGAAGGCTTATCTCTTCCATTGTGTTTTAGGGGAAATGGCGGAGATGGAACAATAGAATCTATCTTATCAGTAACCCTCACAGTATCATTTTTTAAAAATACCATCCATTCAGTTGACGAATGATTGTATTTTTCTAATGTGTCAGGATTAGTAGGTATGCTGTAGCTTTTCCAGTTGACTATTAAACTTTTATCACTTTGCGTTTGACATCCCAAGAAAATAAACATACAAACTATTAAATATACAGGATTTAGCATGGTTGGCTTAATAATGATGATTTAGATTATTAATTAAATGTAGTTCAATCCTAACAATGCATCAACCTTATTGTGAAAAAGATGTATTTTTAGCCGGATTTTAAATTTATCTATGTTTCATAGTTTAGGAAGATATATACTTTTACTGCGTTTAAGTTTCAGGCGGCCCGAAAAGTTTAAAGTTTACTGGGCCGAGGTAATGCGCGAAATGGTTTCAGTGGGCATAGGCTCATTAGGCATTATCAGTATTATATCAGTGTTTATTGGCGCTGCCACTACCATACAGGTAGCTTTCCAATTATCGAGTCCGCTGGTACCCCGTAGTATTGCCGGCAGTATCGCACGTGACTCGACCATATTAGAATTCAGCCCCACCATTTCATCGTTGGTTTTAGCCGGTCGTGTAGGCTCAAGCATTGCCTCGCAAATAGGCACCATGCGGGTTACCGAGCAGATAGACGCGCTTGAAATTATGGGCGTAAACGCACCGGGCTACCTGATAGCACCTAAGATAATTGCCGGGATGTCGATGGTACCTTTATTGGTTATCGCATCAATATTTTTAGGCATCACCGGTGGCTGGATTGCTTGCGTAGTATCGGGCGATGTTTCACCTGCTGATTACCTGATGGGCGTTCGCGAAGGTTTTGATGGCTTGACAGTTAGGGTAGCCTTGGTTAAGGCTATAGTTTTTGGTTTTATCATCGCTTCAATTTGCGCTTACCAGGGCTTTTATACTTCTGGCGGCGCGCTTGAAGTTGGACAGTCGTCAACCCGTGGCGTTGTTTACAGCTGTGTTATGATATTATTTGCCGACCTTGTTATAACGCGTATAATGCTATGATCGAGGTAAAGGATATATATAAAACCTTTGGCGATAACGAAGTACTGAAGGGCATAAGCGCGAAGTTTGAACCGGGGAAAAATAACCTGATCATCGGCGGTTCAGGATCGGGGAAAACCACCTTGCTTAAATGTATTGTAGGATTGCATGAACCCACAAAGGGCGATGTGCTTTTTAGCGGGGAGAACTTTACGGAAATGAACTTTGAGCAACGTGTACCCATACGCACTCACATTGGCATGTTGTTCCAAAACTCGGCCCTGTTTGATTCGATGACGGTTGAAGAAAACATTATGTTCCCGCTGAACCTGTTCACCAAAAAAACTTATGAAGAAAAATTGGAACGCGCCAATTTTTGCCTGAAAAGGGTTAATCTTGAAGGGAAAAACAAACTTTATCCGGCAGAATTATCGGGTGGCATGAAAAAACGCGTAGGTATAGCCCGCGCCATATCCATGCAGCCAAAATATTTGTTTGTGGATGAGCCAAACTCGGGCCTCGACCCAAAAACTTCCATCCTGATAGACGACCTGATAAATGAGCTTACCGAAGAATACCAGATGACCACCGTAATAGTAACGCACGACATGAACTCGGTAATGGGCATTGGCGACCATATTATATTTTTACACGAGGGCAAAAAATGGTGGGAAGGCACTAACCACGAAATTGCGCATACCGATAATAAAGAACTGAACGACTTTGTATTCGCCAGCAAGTTTATGCGGGCGGCGAAAGCGAAATTGTAAAAATAGTAGCAAGTAGTTAGTATCAAGTAGCAAGACTTTGACTTGAATACTAACAAAGAAAAAATCTTTATACTTGATACTAATTACTTGATACTAAAAAGAATGATCCAACTCCTCACACCCACATACTGGAAAGATTACGAGCTGATCGATTGCGGCGATTTTGAAAAGCTGGAGCGGTTTGGTAGTGTTGTGCTTATAAGGCCAGAGCCGCAGGCAGTTTGGAGTAAGGCTTTGCCCGAGGCTGAATGGCAGAAACTGCATCATATAAAATTTAAGGGCCGCTCGGCTACCGCTGGCGACTGGCTGAAAAAGAACCTCAAAACACCCGACCGCTGGCACATTGAATATAAAAATAAGGAAGCGGCTATAAAATTCCGCCTGGCGCTTACTTCGTTCAAGCATTTGGGTATTTTCCCCGAGCAGGCGGTTAACTGGGATTATATCTCGCAAAACATAAAAAAGTTTAAAACCCCCGAACCAAAAGTACTTAACCTTTTTGCCTATACCGGCGGCGCATCGCTTATTGCGGCTGCGGCGGGGGCTGATACCACGCACGTAGACTCCATAAAACAAGTGGTCACCTGGGCCAATGAGAACCAGGAACTATCGGGCCTCCAAAACATACGCTGGGTTGTTGAGGATGCTTTAAAGTTTGTAAAACGCGAGCTTAAACGCGGTAAAAAATATAACGGCATCATCCTCGATCCACCTGCTTACGGCCACGGCCCCAACGGCGAAAAATGGAAATTGGAAGACCATATTAATGAAATGATGCACGACGTGGTTGAACTGCTCGATCCCGATGAACATTTCCTGATACTGAACACTTATTCGCTGGGTTTTTCATCGGTAATTATCGAAAACCTGATAAGAAGCGCCTATCCACAAGTACAAAATCTGGAAATTGGCGAATTGTATTTACAGGCTACCGCAGGGCCAAAATTGCCCTTGGGCGTGTTTGGTAAATTTTATAAAACAAAGGTGTAAGCCGTAATAAAAATACCCCTGATAAATATTACGTACTTAATTATTTCTAACAATCACTGCACCAACTGTTGATAACTTTAAACTTACGGGTGGTAAAAAAGATGTTATTTTACATCAAGGGGATCATATACAAAAACAATAAAAATGAAATTTAAAAGCATCTTATTATCTACCACATTCGTTCTTTTAGCACTTATACTTTTTACCAATTGCAGCCAAAGCAGCACTGCCGGCAAGGATGTTAAAAAAGCACCTGCCACAGCCGGAGCCGCTAACTCAAAGGATACCGTTGTTGCTGCGCCTGTAACTTATCCGCCGCTCAATAAAAAGTTATACGACACGTTAATGAAAAAATTGGCCCATGGCGATACCACGGGTAAGTGGCCGGTTAAAAATGCACCTTATCCCCTTCCAGGTGCTATTTTACCCTTTAAACGTGTAGTTGCTTATTACGGAAACCTGTACTCGAAAAAAATGGGCATTTTGGGCGAACTGCCACCAAATGAAATGCTTCAGCACCTGCATAGCGCAGTTAAGGAATGGGAAAAAGCAGATCCATCAACCCCTGTGCAACCTGCATTACACTACATTGCTGTAGTTGCCAGCGGCGACCCCGGCAAGGATAAAATGTACCGCCACCGCATGCCATTTAAACAGATCGATACCGTTTTATATTTAGCCAAAAAGGCGCATGCTATTGTGTTTTTAGATATACAGGTATCGTTAAGTAACATCCGTACTGAGTTGCCCCTACTTGAAAAATATATTGAAATGCCGCAGGTTAATATTGGTATCGACCCGGAATTTTCGATGAAAGACGGCACGTTACCGGGTAAAAAGATAGGCACTTTTGATGCCTCTGATATAAACTATGTATCGGAATATTTGAGCAAAGTGGTTGATAAATACAACTTGCCTCCGAAAATATTTATTGTACACCGCTTTACCAGGAAAATGGTAACCAATTCCAAAAACATTAAGCTGCACAAAGAGATTCAGTTTGTAATGAACATGGACGGCTGGGGCGAACCCGACCTGAAAACCGGTACTTACCGCAACTTTATTTATCCTGAACCCGTACAGTTCACCGGCTTTAAACTGTTCTACAAAAACGATATCAAAAAGGCGCCGCACCACATGCTAACCCCGCAGGAAGTGCTGAAATACAAGCCTTATCCTATTTATATCCAGTACCAGTAAACAACATTTAACTTTATACAGGAAAGCGATGGATTTAAAAGTCCATCGCTTTTTTTGTTATGAGCGATGCAATCGCACGCCCATGTTAAGCACTCGTTGCAAACCATCCCAAGCGTTAAATTTTAACTTCGGCGTTCGATATTCAGCATTCGATGTTCGATATTACTTTTTCAAAACCCCTTCTTTAGAGGCCAGGAAACACCGTCACCCTCAAAAACGTACTCCCATAAGGCACCAAATCAATATATTGCTTCTTACTTGTATTATCGCGATCAGCGGGGAAGGCCGAAGTTTGCTCAGTCGCCTCGCCTTTTGAATCTTTCGTTTGCAGCAATTTCCAGTTGTTCAGCTTTTCGGCAGGAACCCTTAATACCACCGGTGAAGAACTCCATGGATAACCATTATTGCTGTTCTTTATCACCTGTACATCGCTGGCATTCTTTACCAATAACGAATAGTTCCAGTCAGCAGCAGGCCTGTATTCCACACCCGGAAATGCCGCAGTTGATTTCGCATAATTATGAACAGTGTCTTTCGTAGCGGCGATAGGATAGCTGTACACTATCGGGCCGCGCTCAACGGCAATGCCATCGTTTGGCCAGTTGGTTATCTTAACGCTCATGGGTACCGATAAAGTAACTTCATCGCCGTTTGCAAAAGTCCTGTTAAGGGTAAAGAATTGACCAGGTTTAACATCGGCTTGTATTTTCTTTCCATTTATGCTGATGGATGGCGTTTTGCACCAGCCCGGTATCCTTAATTGAAATGGAAACTTCACCGCCTTTGCAGTACTTACTTTAAACGATATGGTTTCACTGAAGGGGTATTTGGTGTTTTCCGTTATCCTTACGGGCTGTTTGCTCGTGCCAAGGTTTGCGTCAATAGCGCTGGGGCCATATAGAGCGGCTGCTATACCATTATCCTTAGTCCCCAGCCACATCTGATCAATATAGTAAGGCATAAAGCGGTTCACATTGCCGGTGCAGCATTCAGTGTCGTGCCCGGGTAAAAAAGCCATGCGGGCATCGTTATAACCCAAGTTGTTCGATGTCATGGTGGCAATGAACTGGTTGGGCGCCGAGAAGTATTGTTCGGCCCTGAAATCTTTTGTTATCGCGCCAATACCCGCATTAAAAACCGCCTTCTCTATCTTGTCGGCCCATCGCGCGTTGCCCGTAATTTGCAGCATATAGCCATACGTATATGGTATGGTCGATAGGTTACAGGTTTCGTGTCCTGCAGTTTCAGATATGCCCACAAAATGCTCGGTCGAACTGGGTACCCCCGATACCAGCATGTCATATTTTTCCATCTGAGCTATGCCATGCTGCGCCTCATCCAAATATTCTTTTTTACCTGTATAGCTGTACAATATCGCCGGTATCTTCACTATCTCAATATAAACCACACCGTGATAATTCGGCACCATGTCCGATGCAAAGTCAATATCCTTGCCATCGCGGTCGCGGTATTTATGGTCGGATTTAAAGGTGGCATAAGCTATTTCCGCGCGATGCAGCATACTAGCATCTCCCGTTATACCATACAGCCAGCACATTTCCTCGGCGTTACACAAGTCGAGTTCATCAGCAAATTCTTCGCCTTTGTAGGTCGAATAATGCTTCATCATGGCATCTATAATAGCGGGATCATGGTTAACAGTATACTCCGTCATAAATGAACGCAGGAAACCCGTATATGGCCACTTATTCCAGCGCCCCTTCAAATCCTGCGGACCAAGCCTGCCGTCAGCATTCTTTTTATTTAGCACATAGTTAACCTGCAATTTGGCTTTGCTGATAAGGAAGGTATCGCGCAACAAATAACCGGCTTTAATACAGCCATCAACAAAATAGCCGCTTTGCTCATAGGGCCACCAGTAAATTTCGTTATTGCCATTGTTGATCTCAGCCGTCCACATCCCGGTGTTGAAAGGATAGCCGGCAGCTTCAATATGGCCCGTCAACCCTGATTTTTGATATTCCAAAAACTGGTGCAACCAGCCGTTAGGTGTAATTGCTGTCGGACTAAATAAATTGTACGTACCAAACGGCGCATTGGTACTCAGCTTGTATTTTACTTGCTGCCCATAAGTTATGGTTGATGCAAAAACAATTAGACAAATAAGAAATGCCTTTTTCATGATACTTGATGAATAAAAATAAAAAAGCCGTCATGCCGAACTTGTTTCGGCATCCCACAGGACAGATGACCCGCTTACACTAAGCACAAGGGATGCTGAAACAAGTTCAGCATGACCTATTATATTTGGCTAAACCTTATTCTTGCTCTATATTGCCGTTGGCTTTAGCCAACGGATAACAAGAATTTAATACTGGCTTTAGCCCAAATAGTAGGTAAAAGCCTACTTACATTCTTACTTCTTCCAACTCAACTCAATTTCCTCAAGTGTCTTCTGTTTCGTTTCAGGTATCTTAAACTTGGTGAATATCCACAGCAATACCGCGTTAAACATGAATATCAGGAACGTATATCCTCCCGCTTCAGCAGCGGTTTTACCTATGTTACCCGCGGCAAGCATAATTGGTGTAAAAAATGATATTAAGAAAGTTCCCACCCATAGCACCGTTGTAGCTATCGACATGGCAACACCACGGGTTTTTGTCGGAAATATTTCTGAAATGATAACCCATGGAATCGGCCCTAATGAGGCCGCGAAACAGGCAATGTACAAGCAGATACAAGCTACCAGCCATACGCCTTGTACGTGAGCTAAAAAGCAATAAGCTGTGCCTGCCAAACAAATGATCATGCCACCTACGCCCCAAAGCAATAAGTTTTTACGCCCCATGCGGTCAATTAAACCAATGGCAACAAACGTAAATACCAGGTTAATGCCACCGATTAAAAATGTTTGGCCCAAAGCATTATGCGCACTGAACCCTGCATTTACAAATATGGTTGGCGCATAATAAATAATGGCGTTAATACCGGTGATCTGCGAGAACAATGCAAGGAAAACACCTACTATCATGGCTTTGCGCAAACCGGGTTTAAACAGTTCGCTCACTGTACCTTCTTCCACATTCAGGGTCGATTCAATTTCATTTGCTACCGCGATAGACTCCTCTTTGCCGTTTAGCCTTTCAAGCGTATCCATTGCTTCGGCCCTGCGTTTATTCTTGATGAGCCATCTTGGACTTTCGGGTACAATAAATAACAATACCAGGAACAATGCAGATGGGAATAAGCCCGAGCCTATCATATAACGCCAGCCTGTTTCTACTTTCCAGGCTTCGGATCCTAAACCCGATATGCCAAAATTAACACCATAAATTATCAAAATACCTACCACAATTGCCAATTGGTAAACGCTCACCAGTATGCCCCTTATTTTAGCAGGTGCAACTTCTGATATATACAATGGCGATAACATGGAAGCCGCGCCAATACCAATACCGCCAACAACCCTGAACAGCACAAATTCGGTTATTGTACCGGCTAACCCCGCGCCTATCGACGAAATGGCGAACAGTATGGCCGTAAATATCAACACCTTCTTTCTTCCCAATGAATCGCTTAAAGGGCCGGCGGAAAGACTGCCTATGATACAGCCTACAATGGCGCTCCCCACAGCATAACCCACCATGGTGTCTGACAGTGAAAATTTGGTAGTGATAAACGGCACAACGCCCGATATTACTGCGGTGTCATAACCGAATAAAAAACCGCCCAAGGCGGCTACCACTGTTAGTTTTACCACAAAGCCCGTGGTTGAGGCCTTTGATACTGTTCCCTGGTTCATAATTGGTTTATTTTGGTTTATATTTTATACTCTCACATATGCTTTCAATGTCCCGCATTCTTTACCTTCCGATTCGCCATGCGGGCGGATGGTATATTCGCCAACTGCTGCCGGAACGATGAATGTTTCGGCATAATGTACAATATACGGCTCAAATGCATTGGTTGGGCTTTCTATTATCGCTTCGCGCCCTTCAACAAGGTTCAGCACATTCACTATCCCATTAGTGTTATGCGTTACCTTGCCGGTGAACCAATGCCTGCGGGTTTCGATAAATTCAAGGTCATTCAGCCCGGTCCGTTCTTCTCTCCAGCCGTCGCCGCTACCCAGATCTTCAACTAAATTCAGCGCATGTTCTTTAACCCAACTTGCATCACGGTTCCATTGTATCACGTTTTTACCGTGTTCAATATTTATGGGGCGTGGCTTCCCATCAAGCCCTAAACGGCCCCAATCCCACAGTTTAAAGGTAAATATATAAGGTGTAGCACTTATTTCGAGTACCATACCACCCACACCTGAACAATGCACTGTACCCGCGGGGATGGAAACATGGTCGTGCTTTTTAACGGGCCATTGTTTTACAAATTTTTCATCATCAAAAAGCTTCTCGCCACGTTGCGCGGCTTCCAGGTCGGCAATCATTTCTTCAGGCACAGTGCCATCCTGCAAACCCAGGAAGACTACCGGTTTTGCTGCTTCATCCACGTCTAAAAAATAATAGCTTTCATCCTGCGTATAATGCATCCCGAATTTTTCCTGTATATACTCGGTAAGCGGGTGAACCTGGAAACTCAGGTTGCCGCCACCAACGGTATCCAAAAAGTCAAAACGTATCGGGAACTCATCTCCAAAGCGCGAATGTATCTTATCACCAAGCAGTTCATCGGTCTGATAAAAAACAAGGTTGATGGAAGGGATCTCTACATCAGTATCGCCGAACCTTAACAACAGGCTATTTTCTTCGGGTACGCAATCAAAGCACCATGCATAATTTACCGCCGAACGGTCGAGGTCGCACACTTCCTTCATCCATTGCCCGCCCCATGGCCCGGGATCAAAAAATGGCACCACGCGAAATGGCCTTTGTACAGCCAGCCGCATCCCTTCTAAAATCGCTTCGCCCTTAACTAAATTAGGGCTACCTGCTTTATTGGTATCCAGCACATAATCAATTTTGCTGAAT
>Ga0206949_1288_pt1 | contig 13838 bp, 15 predicted proteins | sample Alteio_BWOrgHeat_40_FD_153240 | JGI IMG/M metagenome (GOLD analysis project Ga0206949, IMG submission 153240) | Enriched cells from forest soil in Barre Woods Harvard Forest LTER site, Petersham, Massachusetts, United States -... | ecosystem: Environmental > Terrestrial > Soil > Temperate forest >...
GTATGCGCTTAATTTCAATTAACAAGCTAAAATCCGTTCATCTGTATTATTTTTCTGCTGTATTTTGAAATCGTGAAAAAAAATATTCTGTCAATACTCGGTTTACTGGTCATTCCATTTTTGTCGCATAGTCAATCAGCCGACAAATTTGCGCATGAGGCATTTATGATTACCCGCATGGTGAATAAATTTCACGTCGACCCAAAACCGGTTGACAGTAAATTTTCAGCATCGGTGTTTTCTGCCATGCTCGACAATACCGACCCGGACCGGATTTATTTTATTAAAAGCGATATTGACCAGCTCGCCCCATACCAAAAAACGCTTGACAAGGAAATAGCACATTCCAAAACAGGTTATTTAAACCTTTTTACCGGGATATATCAAGCGCGGCTTAAAACGGCCGACTCCCTGGTTGACATAATTGCCAAAAAACCTTTCAATTTTAATTTACCGGATAAGCTTACGGCGGCCGAAGACACGACATTCCCAATATCAGTATCAGCCATGCAGCAAAAGCTGGTTAAAAAAATGAAGCTCGAAGTGCTGGACGATTTAGTTGATGGCCTGCCCGGCAACTTTAAATCATTAAACCCGGCAAAGCAAAAGGCTTATGTTGACAGCGCCGAGGCTCCGTTGCGCAAAAAGGCAGCTGCATCGCTAAAAAGGAAGATTGAAGATATCCTTCAAAATCCGCATGGAATAACACAGTATACCGGCCAAATTTACTGCGAAACTATTGCGTCCGGTTTCGATCCGCATACCGAATTCTTTCCGCCCGAAGAGAAAGAGAATTTTGAGGGAATATTAGGCAAGCAACGATTTGAATTTGGCTTTAAAATAAAAGGTGATAAGAGCGGCGGCGTATTTATCGACAACCTGGAGCCCGGCAGCCCGGCGTTCAGGAGCGGAAAGCTAAACAAGGGCGATAAATTTATGAGCGTGCAATGGGAAGGAAAGGAATCTGTGGACGTATCGGAAATATCCGTAGATGAATTTGGCCGGTTGCTCAATGAAAGCAATCATACAATTGCCTTATTTACCGTAAAAAAAGCGGACGGGTCGCTGGTGAAAATATCGTTGCAAAAAGAGCAGGCAGGCAACGATGACGACGATAAAGTGAAAAGCTTTATACTGAAGGGCGCAAATACCATCGGCTACATTTATTTGCCCGTTTTTTACGAAGACTGGGATACCAATAACCAGGGGCTTAATGGCTGCGCTAACGATGTGGGGCGGGAAATATTGAAATTGAAAAAAGAAAATATCGACGGCCTCATACTCGATCTGCGCAACAATGGCGGCGGGTCGGCCGAGGAAGCTACGGAGTTGGCCGGAATTTTTATCGACGCGGGCCCTGTGCAACAGGAAAAGGACCGCGATGGTAAAGTTTACACGTTGAAAGACATGAACCGTGGCACCATTTACGACGGCCCTTTGGTTATTTTGGTGAATGGGTACAGTGCGTCGGCATCCGAAATAGTTGCCGGAGCGCTGCAGGACTACAACAGGGCTGTTATCGTCGGCGCCAATACCTATGGAAAAGCCACCGCTCAAATTGTTTTTCCGATGGATACTACGGTTACGCCCGAAACGATAGCTGACAGGCAAAGCGAAAACTATTTGAAAATAACCATAAGTAAATTGTACCGGGTTAACGGCACAACCGCCCAATTCACCGGCGTACATCCCGACATTGTTTTGCCCGACCTGCTTGATGCTTATATCAGCAAAGAAGCCGATGACCCGGGTGCACTTCGTCCCAGTACCATTGCGCCAAATAAATATTATACGCCATATGCCCCGCTGCCGGTAAAAACGCTGGCCCAAAGTGTTCAACCGGAGATTGATACAAGCCGGTATTTTAATGCCGTTAAAAACTTTGTGGCACAATCCAAAAATCAAAAGGAATTGAAGGATATACCTCTTGATTTAAATGACGCCATCGCAGCCGGCCAGGCCTCCGCTGTGAACGACGAAGCGCTGAGCCTTACAATCGCCACAAAAAAATTCACAGTTCAAAGTAACCAATATGAAATAGCAAGAATGCAGGCGGATAGTTATTTGAAGGAGTTAAACGACGAGTTCAGCCAGCAGGTACTCACCGATCAATATATCAGTATTGCTTATGATGTTCTTGGTAAAATAAAAACTCCGTGATATATTTAGCCAAAAATCACGAATGAAAAAAACTCTTACCTTTTTGCTGTTATCTGCCGCTATAATTGTAATTGTTCCGACGTCTTCTGCCGCGCAGGATGACCCGGGCGCTTACATCAATTCAATCAACAGCGCGCAAATGGTCATGAATAAAACGTACATGGCCTATATAAGCGCCTCGGCACATAGCAGCCGCAAACGGAAAATTGAAAAGCTAAGAGAGCAGGCGGTTGATAACATTGTGATCTGCCAGAATACGATCAATAACCTTTCGCCCTATAAAGGAGATAATTCCCTTCGCCAAAGCAGTATTGGCTATGTAACGCTATGTTATAAGGTTTTCAACGATGACTATGCGCATATTGTAAATATGGAAGACATAGCCGAACGAAGCTATGACGAAATGCAGGCTTACTTGTTGTTGCAGCAAGCTACCAATGATACCCTTCAAATGGCCATATCAAGGATGCAAAAAGCCGAGCAGGCGTTTGCAACCAAATATAATGTAACGCTGGTAGATCAAAAAACCGAACTCGGTGAAAAAATGCAACAAACCGACCGGATGGGCACCTACCGCGATAAAGTTTACCTGCTGTTTTATAAATGCAACTGGGAGGATGGGCAAATGACCGATGCCCTTAACCAAAAAAATGTCAGTAAAGTTGAGCAGGACAGGAATGCACTGGACAAATATGCTATTGAGGGCCTGGCTGTTTTGGACACGATGAAAGCTTTTGACAATGATGGCTCGCTGGTAAATGCCTGCAGGCAGGCGCTTGCCTTTTACAAAAGCGAGGCCGAAACACAAATATCATTGCTTACCGACTTTTTCTTAAAGGAAGAAAACTTTAATAAACTAAAGGCGGCAATGGATGCCAAATCAGACAGCCAGCGCAGCCAGCAGGATGTTGACAGTTACAACAAAGCGGTTACGGATTTGAACAACGGCGTCAACACGTTTAACCAGATCAATAACGATTTAAATAACGGGCGCAATAATGCCAATCAAACCTGGGACGCCACGGAAAAAAACTTTATCGATATCCATACGCCGTATTATAAATGACCATCAATAGCAGATAGAAAACTGCTACTGCTACTGCTACTGGCTGCTGCTACTTAAAAAGGTTATCCTCTTAATTTATCCAGCAGATCGCTTAATTGGCCTGCTTCCTCCTCGGTAAGGTTATTTTTAAGGACATCTTTGGTTTTGAATTCGATATCCAATTTGGTAAGAATTTCCATTCCTTTTTCACTGATGCGGATATCAACTGCACGCCTGTCCTTTGAGTTTGTACAGCGCGATACGAGGCCTTTTTGAACAAGCCTGTCGACTATGCGGGATGCATCCGACATTTTATCCAGCATGCGTTCTTTCAGCAAGTTTATCGTGGCCGGCTTTGGGTATTGCCCGCGAAGGATCCTCAGGATGTTGAATTGCTGCTGGGTAAGATTATATCGCTCAAACTGGCAGCGAAATGCGTTACTCAGCCAGCCGTAAGTGTAAGTGACGTTAACAACAGCCTTGTGATAGTTGTCCTCAAACTTGCTGCTTTGTATTTCGTCGTCGATCCGCATCAATCAATAAGTATTATTTGAGTCAAGATATAAGAGTCATGAATCAAGATGAAAAAAATGGATTTTTGTCAATTTCCTGTTGAATCAAAATCTCCCATCAGTGTTTTCCTGACTCTTGGTTCTTGACTCTTGATTCTCATGGGATACAAATATCCATTTATTTTTTAACATTTTTAGTGTCGCGGGGTTTTCCAAAATCCCAGGGGCAATGCAGGCATTTATTTTTGCAGCAATAGCCGCGTTTTAGATGGTATTCGCGGGTAAAAACAAAATTACCGTCTTCGTTTATATAATAGTCAATCTTCTCCTTCAATTCACTCATAAAAGTTTCACCAAAATATCCTCGCCAAATTGTTTTTTCAGATGTATGCCATTGCCATGCAGTGTCCATATTTGCCTGGGTTTGGTTTTTTGTATGGTTAGCAGGATATCCTGCCAGTCCACGTGGTCCGAAATAAATAACGTGTCCTGCTCATTCACCTGCAAATTCTTCCAACCAGAAGCAAACAGTCGTTTTACACCCGTCGCCCTCAAATAACTGTCAAAGGTAAAGGGCGGCACTAAATAAACGTATTCATCCTGGTTTTTCATCAATTTTCGGCCATAAACCTGGTATTTGCCCGGTGGGAAGCCCAGCCTCTCATAAATAGCATTCACCGGCATGATCTTATGGTGTACCAATATCTTTTTTTGTGGCGCGTAGGCGGTGATAAGGTTGATGAGCCGCTGACTTTTACCCAAACCATAAGCGCCCAGCAGGATATTTATTTTAATATCGTTCAGCTTTTTTATTTCGGCAACAGGGTCAGGATGGGTAATTGCCGGATTGGCAAAGGTACTTTCAGTGATCAATACGTCAGTTTCAACCCATTCAAAGGGCTCGCAAGTTGCATCCGGCTGTAATTTATAATCCCCGGTGTACAAATAGCGCACACCCTCGTATTCCATCAACACCTGCGCCGAACCCAGCATATGGCCAGCGGGCATCAGCCGAAGCTCAACGCCGCCAACAATGAACGATTTATCATACGGCACAATATTAAGCTCTGCAGCCGCATTTTTACCATACCGCAACTGCATGAACGCTGCCGTAGCGGCGGTACAATATACCTTGTGATTGCCGCTTATAGCATGATCGGCGTGGGCATGTGATATCATTGCTTTTTGCACCGGCTGAACAGGGTCTATATAAAAATCGCCGTACTTGCAGTACAAGCCATTTTTATCGAAATAAAGAAAATCTTCTTTGATGTTCATTGGTTCACTGGTTCACTGTTGGATTATGGTTGATATTGATCTGACGCGATAATTTGCGTCTCAGACCCGATGACCGAGGCTTACCGGTAAACGCCGGCACGCCGTTCCGAGACGCAAAATATTGCGTCTCTACAATTTTATGAACAAAACAGCTTGTGCAATTTCAATACTTGTGGTATTACCAGTTGCGAGTCGTCGTTGATAATGATATGGTCTGCCAGTAAAGCCTTCTTTTCTTCGGAGATCTGGTGTGCCTCACGTTTTTCAATTTCTTCGTGGCTCATGCTATCCCGCTGCATCACTCTTTTTATGCGCATTTCCAATGGCGCCTGCACCATTATCGTTTGATCGCATAATTTATACGAATCACTTTCAAACATCAGGGCGGCTTCTTTAACCACGTACGGAACGCCCGTTATATTCGTCACCCAAACATCAAATGCCCTGAATGTTGCCGGATGAACGATGCTATTCAAGCGTGTTAAAGCCGCATCGTTATTAAAAACGATTGAAGCGATGTGTTTACGGTTCAAACTACCGTCGGGAAAATAGGAAGCCTCGCCAAATTCGGTCTTCAGTTCGCTTACCAGTTGCCGGTCATTTACCATTACCGATTTAGCTGCCTCGTCAGCATAAAAAACCGGGATGCCCAATACTTCAAATATTTTGCTCACAGTAGTTTTGCCGCTGCCAATATTCCCGGTTAAGCCAATCTTCAGCATTATTTTTTTATGATAAAATCGATATTTTGCGGTTCGATCTTTACGATCCTGCAATAATCCGGAACCTTGGATATTTTCACCGGCAGTACGTGGTAACCGCCCTTGCGCCAAAGATCAAAGTCGGCGGTGGCTTCAAAAAGGTCTTCGTTGATATCCGCGTAACGGCTTAACGAGGTCATAAAAGTTATTTTAACCTTCTGCGGGAATATTTTAACGTCATCATTGTCCCTGTTATTGATCAGCTTCACCGGGATTTCCAATACCTTTTCGGTAAACTCGTCGACAGGTATATTCGCTTGTATATTTTTAGGGTATATGCTCAAATTCCCTTCCTTTACCGGCTCCAGGTTAACATGGGTATTAACGCTCTCATCAACGCTATCCATTTTCAGTGTATCAGTATTCCAGGAATTGATCCCGTCGATTAAATTGGCCGGGCCGTTTATAATGACATAGGCGGGATTAAGCGTAATATTACCCGATTGGAAAAACTGGCGGCGGTACTTAATGCCGGTTACCAGGTTGACCGGTATCCTTTTCACTTTTCGGTTTGAAAAGTCGAAATAAAGTGTATCCGGTGTAAACGAAATAATTTGCTGCTCGGGTGTTCTTTTGCTGTTGATCTGGTCTTTTTGTCCGGCCAGCACCACAAAGCTTTTATTTTCAAGGGTCTGCAGATCGACGCTTATCGGCTTCCCACCGGCCATTCTCGAGAAAACGGCATCCCATCCTGTGCCATTTACCGTTATGGCAATCGTATCCGACTGCAGGGAATGAAAGGCGCGGCGCTGAGGGGTATTTCTAAACTCCAGCACCGCTTTTGTGGTGTAAGGTTTCGGGTTTGAAAGAACAGCTACCAACCAGGCCAGAAAAGCCAATACCAGGCAGGTGAAAAACACCGACAATCTTCTTCGCTGCGTCGCCGATAATTTTATTAGTGCCATTTTGTTAGGTGAAAGGCAAAAGGTCAAAGGTGAAAGGTGAAGATGCCTAAACCTTTGCCTTTCACCTCCTTTTACCCAATTAAAAGCGAACGGCAAGCAGTTTTCTTAAATGGAGGACGAATACCCCGTCAACCGTTCGCCTTTTACCTCAAATTACGATTTCTTTTCCACCGGAGGCGTGTTTAACGCCTTTGAAGCCTCCAATGATATCGCCGATCTGTCGTGACGTATTTTGTGGCCGCCTTCGGTTTCGAGCAGCACGGTCGTATCATTAATTTCAGCGATCTTCCCGTGCATTCCGGCTGTGGTTATAATTTTGTCGCCTTTTTTTAATTCGGAAACAAATTTCTTTTGATCCTTCGCCTTCTTTGTCTGCGGCCTTATCATAAAAAAATAAAAGACCAAGGCCATTGCACCGAGCATATATAATGTTCGGCTATCAAAACCTGCGCCTGGAGTCTGTAATAAAATAGTTGCTATCATTTTATATGTTCAAATTAATTTTAGTTTGAAGTTACTTCACCAATTAAATGCACATGGTTTTGTGCCGGATTAGTATTGGCGGTAATAGTGATCAGTTTATCCTGCAGGCCCATTTTGGCCTTGCTGTTAAAAGTAACATGTATAACGCCGGCTTCACCGGGTTTAACCGGTGTTTTGGGCCATGTGGGCTTGGTACACCCGCAGGACGCATATCCATCGGTAATAATCAACGGCAATGTGCCCGTGTTGGTGAACTTAAAATCATAAGATACGGTATCGCCGGTCCGTATTCTGCCGAAGTCATGTGTTTCTTTTTCAAACTTCATTTTCGCCCCGTTAGCTCCGGAGCCGTCGGCATTCGCCGCTGTTGAATTGTTGTTTGACTGACAGGCCGAAAAAAGCGTTACGGCCGCCAATAAGCTTAAAAACAGGGTTTTCATGGTTATTCTTCTATTAGTCCTCTGCCTACTTTGTTTATCTTATTTTCACTTTTTAGTTCGATCAAAATCTTGTCCAATATACCGTTAATAAACGAATTACTTTTCGGCGTACTAAACTCCTTTGATATTTCAAGATACTCATTAATGGTTACTTTAACCGGGATAGAAGAAAAATTGATGAATTCGGCGATCGCCATTTTCATCAGCAGGGTGTCGATCATCGCTATCCGGTCGGGCTCCCAGTTTTGGGTTTTCGCGGTGATCAGCGCCTGGTATTCATCGTTGTAGCGAATCGTCTCCTCAAAAAGGCTCACGATAAATTCGCGGTCTTCTTCCCAGTTACCGGTAACTTCGGCAAGTTTGTTCTCTACAGGGTTGTCGTAAGCGAAGTTTTTAAATGTTTTTGCAATCAGGGCCTGTAAAACATCCTTGTCAACCGGCCAGTAAATAAACATATCTTCAAAAACCTGCTCAGCCAGCGACGATTTTAAGATCACCTTTTTAAAGATATGTTTGATGATATCCTTATCTGAATGTAAAGTATCGCCGGTTTTGCCCAGGTATGCAGTATATTCCTCCGACTTTTTTAAATTACTGAACAAGGTTTTTATCAATTCGGGCTCAAAGTCCCAGGCCACTTTGTATTTCTTTTTGCCGGCTAAAAATTCTTTATTTTTTTGCAGCGACAAAATGAACCTGTTGCTCAGTATTTTAACATCAGCGTTCAGGTCCTCGGCCGTTGGCAAATGTTTATTTGCCCTGTCCTGCGCATCGACATCCGCGTAGCCTGCGACTTCTGAAATAAGCGACAGCATCCAGATATACATTTCGTATACCTTATCAACGCCCTGTAATAAATTTTTTTCGTGTTGTTTAATGTCGCCGCTGCGTGATTGATGATACGCGTAAAGCGATTGTAAAACTTTTACCCTGAGGTGCCTTCGGTTTAACATATTGGTAAGAACGATTTAACCCCTAAACTATGATGGGGCTTATTGTAAATTAATAGGTTGATTTCACTTTTTTAATATCCGCAATTCTTTTTTCAGCAATTTTATTTGCCGCTTCAATGGTCGAAATATTTTCGGCTTTTGATAGTTTCAAAACATTGCGGGTAGCTTCATAAATATTTTCGGTTAACTGCATCGTGCGTTTTTTGCTAAAGCCCATTAACTCCGAATAGCAGTTTATAATACCACCTGCGTTTATAACATAGTCAGGCGCAAACAAAATCCCTTTGTCCAAAAGCATTTTGCCATGCACCTGTTCATCTTCCAACTGGTTATTTGCCGAACCTGCGATGATATTACATTTTAATTTTCCAATTGTTTGCGTGTTTATTGTTGCCCCCAATGCACAGGGCGCGTAAATATCGGCATCTATTTCAAAAATAGTATTATTTGAAACCGCTTCCGCACCGTATTTTTTTACCACATGGGCCACGGCATCTTCATTAATGTCGCTGGCATAAACCTTTGCGTTTTCGTCGCGCAGCAACCGCACCAGGTTTTCGCCCACGTGGCCAATGCCCTGAACGATGATCGTGCGGCCGGTCAGGCTATCGTTGCCGTAAAACTCCTTCACGCTGGCTTTTATGCCCATAAATACGCCCAATGCAGCTATCGGCGACGGATCGCCGCTGCCGCCGATCGACTCGGGCACACCCATTACGTGTTGTGTCTCCATACGGATATATTCCATATCCCGCGGATTGGTGCCCACATCTTCGGCAGTTATGAATTCACCGTTAAGGTTTTTAATGAATCGACCGAACTTGCGCAGCAGGGCTTCGGTTTTGTCTTTGCGCGAATCGCCGATGATCACTGCCTTGCCGCCGCCCAGGTTTAACCCGGCAATAGCTGCTTTATAGGTCATGCTTTTCGACAGACGCAAAACATCGTGCAAAGCATCCTGCTCGGTTTTGTAGGCCCACATGCGTGTACCGCCCAGTGCAGGCCCCAATGTAGTGTCATGAATGGCTATAATTGCCCGTAAACCAGTGTCCGGGTCGCTGCAATACACAACCTTCTTGTGGCCAAAAGCTTCCAATTGGCCGAATATTGAATCGTGGGGTGCAGGTATAGACATCAAAGGTAAAATACTACGTTTTGGGCGCGACAAAAGTAGGTGTTTTTTTAATGGATGCAAAGAGTTTTGTTTTGGGGAGTCCGGAAGTCAGAACCCCGGTAACTATCGGGGCCGAAAGTCCGGAAGAGGAAAATGTCATTTGTTCAACAAATAAACGCTTAAGCGTTTAAGGTCCTTGAATAATCAACGCCATTACCCTACTTTTGACTTTCGGACTTTTTGGTCCCGATAGCTATCGGGATTCCGGACTTTTCTGACTAAAAAATGAAGGATCTCGCCTACCTCAATAAATTTTTCGTCAAATACATCTGGCGGCTTATACCAGGCGTGCTGTTTGTAATTATTTCGAATATTTTCGGCGTTTTGCAGCCTCGGATTTTCCGTGTAGCAGTTGACCTGGTTACAGAAAACATCAGCACTTACGAGCTTTTTTCAGGTTTTAGCCGACAGCATATGATCTACCAAGTATTTGGTTCCAGCTTGCTGTTATTTAGTGTTTTAGTATTGATCCTGTCGCTATTACGTGGGCTTTTCCTCTTTTTTATGCGACAAACCATCATAGTGATGTCGCGCCATATTGAATATGATCTAAAAAACGAGATATACAATCACTACCAGGAACTATCGCTCGCCTTTTACCGCCGCCATAACACCGGCGATTTGATGAACCGCGTAACCGAAGACGTAACCCGGGTGCGGATGTATCTGGGCCCGGGCATTATGTATACCATCAATACCGTTGTACTGTTTATTATGGTAATTTATGCCATGTTGGAAGTGAACGTTCGGCTCGCAATTTTTTCAGTTTTGCCGCTGCCTATCCTGGCGCTCATCATCTATTATGTAAATAATATTATTAACTATCGCAGCGAAAAAATACAGCAACGGCTATCCATCCTATCCAGCTTTGTGCAGGAAAACTTTTCCGGTATCCGGGTGCTCAAGTCGTACGTTCGCGAAGCCTCTGTAAGGAAGAGTTTTGCGGCCGAGAGCGAAAACTATAAAACCCATTCGATGGAACTGGTTAGGGTGCAGGCCCTGTTTTACCCGCTGATGCTGATGCTTGTGGGGTTGAGCAATATCATTACCATGTATGTTGGCGGTATAGAGGTAATGAAGGGCAACATCACCACTGGCAATATCGTCGAGTTTATCATTTATCTCAATATGCTCACCATCCCGGTAATTTCGCTGGGCTGGGTAACATCCCTTATCCAGCGCGCGGCCGCGTCGCAAAAGCGGATAAATGAATTTTTGCATGAGAAATCGGAGATCATATCGCCTGCCGTGCAAAAGCAGGCAATCAGCGGGAAGATCGAGTTTCAAAATGTAACTTTCACCTACCCTGAAACCGGTATCACGGCGCTAAGAAATATTTCGTTTACTGCCAATCCCGGTGAAATGGTAGCCATAATCGGTCGCACAGGGTCGGGAAAATCAACCATTGCCAATTTAATTATGCGCATGTACGATTGTACCGGCGGTGATGTGCTGGTGGACGGTCAATCGCTAAAACAATTTAACCTCGAAGGCTACCGTTCGCAGATCGGCTTTGTGCCACAGGAGGTTTTTCTGTTTTCGGATACCATCGCCAACAATATTGCCTTTAGCGCCGATGTGCTGGACATGCCGCGGGTAGAGCAGGCCGCCCGTGATGCGGCCGTTTATAGTAATATTATCGAGCTTGAAAAAGGATTTGAAACGCTGATAGGTGAACGGGGCATTACCCTGTCGGGCGGGCAAAAACAGCGTGTATCCATCGCGAGGGCCATTATTAAAAACCCGCAGGTGCTGATATTTGACGATTGCCTGTCAGCGGTTGATACCCGGACGGAAGAAGAGATTTTGAACAACCTGGGGCGGAATATGGCCGGGAAAACAAGCATTATCATAGCCCATCGTATATCGACTATTAAAAATGCCGATAAAATATTAGTGATGGATAGCGGCGAAATTATTGAACACGGCGACCACGACTATTTAATGGATAAGCGCGGCGCCTATTTTGAATTATACGAAAAGCAATTGCTGGAAGAGGAGGAAAATGCCTGAAAAATTGACAGATTGTTAAAATAAATTTATAAAGTTTTCAATAATATTCATTTTAATACTTGTACTTTGAAAATTTATTTATATTTATGCCAACCAAAACTAATTACGATAATTTTAAAATATGGGAGATTTTGACAACAGAGAGCGTGAAGAGGTTTATTCAAAGAAAGTTAGAGCGGGGAAAAGGACTTATTTTTTTGATGTAAAGGCAACACGATCAAACGATTACTACGTTACAATAACCGAAAGCAAAAAGCGTTTGGAAGACGGAGTTTTTATTAAACACAAGATTTTTTTATACAAAGAAGATTTTGAAAAATTCGCAGATGGCTTAAAAGACAGCATCGAGTACATTAAGGCCAACCAGGAGGTGGTGGAAAAACGCTACGAATACCATGAGCCCACTGAAGTAGCCAATACCACGACAGACGACGATTTCTCGTTTGAAATATAAGACCAACCAATCTAAAACTAATCAATAAAAAAAACCTATCCTTCGATAGGTTTTTTTATTGATTAGCTTACACTAAATGAAACATTCGCGGTTTAGTGGTGTGAGGCAAAGGTTGCAGCGAAAACAATTGCTCCTATAATAATCAAAGCATAAAGGCCCAACACCACAATGGTGGTTATTCCCCACAATTTAAAAAAGGACTTCAATTTACTGAAAGCATTTGTTACGTGCAGGTTATCAGTAAACTTGATCCCCCGCTTTATGCGGTCGCCAAACTGGTACAAATAAAGCGAAAAGAAAAAATAGAACAGAGCGATCAAAAGATATACGATGGTTAGTACGATGCCGCCCATGCCCGCAATTGCTGCTAATGGGTTGGAAGCTCCTGCAGTTCCGGCTGACAAAATTGCTCCGGCGAAAAAAGAGCATATCGCTATAATTCCGCAAAACACAAAACCGATTATACCAAGAAAGCTGGCCCATCTTCCGGCCTCCTGTAAATAGGTTTCCGCTTCACGGGTTAAGGTGATAGCCGGCTCACCCGCCAGGGGCTCCATTAACTCATTGTTTTCCATTTTTGTAAGGTTTTAATTGTTCAAGGATTTAAAATTGTACTAAAGATATGAACTATTCACTTTTAAAGAAATATTTTAGCAAAAGTTACACATTTGTATTAGCCGGTTAAACCACAGGTTTTTCGGGGCAGCTGCGTTGACTCGTCCTGAAATATGAAATTATTGATAATCAGCAAATTGCATGGGTTTGCTAAAAAAGCTCGTTTTGTATCTGTTGATTATCAGTTACTTAGCTGAATTAGACAATTCTTTAAAAAGCAAATCAACTGATAATGAGCATGTTTCACAATGTTCCACGTGTTCCGTGTGAAAAAGTGGAACGCTGGAACGCTTGCGCCCTTGCAGTTAAAAAAATATGCTGCAAATGCCCAGGTTTCTCTAATTCAACCTCAATAAGCTTAAAACTATTTTAATGCGTCCGGCCTGACAGGTTTTTACTTTTCCATACCGGAGGCCGGCTTTTTCTTATATCTTTGCGCGATTTTTGGGTTAGTTCATGGTTAATAGTTGATAGTTCATGGCTGTTTTTCGGCCTAGCTCTCTTTTCTGCCATGAACTATGAACCATCAACTATGAACTAAAAGAAATATGGGTTTACAATGTGGTATAGTTGGTTTGCCGAATGTAGGTAAATCAACCCTTTTTAATTGCTTATCGAACGCAAAAGCACAGGCGGCAAATTTCCCATTCTGCACGATAGAGCCGAATGTGGGTGTGATCACCGTACCTGATGAACGCCTGAATAAGCTGGTTGAGATTGTCAACCCAAAAAATACGGTTCCCAATACCATTGAGATCGTCGATATTGCGGGTCTTGTAAAAGGCGCCAGCAAAGGCGAAGGACTTGGCAACCAGTTTTTGGCTAACATACGGTCAACGAATGCCATCATCCATGTTTTGCGGTGTTTTGATAATGACAATGTTATCCATGTGGACGGTTCGGTGGACCCCGTACGGGACAAAGAGATCATCGATACTGAACTGCAGCTTAAGGATTTGGACTCGATAGAGAAGAAGATATCCAAGGTTGAAAAGATGGCTAAAACCGGGGGCGATAAAGAAGCTAAAAAAACCTTCGAGGTTTT
>Ga0206949_1289_pt1 | contig 13776 bp, 14 predicted proteins | sample Alteio_BWOrgHeat_40_FD_153240 | JGI IMG/M metagenome (GOLD analysis project Ga0206949, IMG submission 153240) | Enriched cells from forest soil in Barre Woods Harvard Forest LTER site, Petersham, Massachusetts, United States -... | ecosystem: Environmental > Terrestrial > Soil > Temperate forest >...
CGACTAACTCCGCGGTCCTGAGAGATATACTTCTTAGCCACTAAATAGTTAAGCAATTGTTGGATGGATCGCAATTCGCATTCTAATGCTCGCGCCATTTCTCTTTGGGTCGGTGGGTATCCGTGTAATTCGATATAGTTTTCTATGAAGCAAAACAATTGATTTTGCCGAGGAGTAGCACGATTATTGTGGTTGTTCATCACGGATCGTCCCGACTCTGCATCAGGACGGGTAAGTGTACTGTCAATTGACTATATTTTCAAGGGGTGAAGGCATTTTTATATTTGGCAAAAATGCTGGGTAATGACAGAAAGGGTGCCCATCGAAAAGTGCTTTACATAGATCTTTACACCTATTAACAGCGCCAGGATTAATCGATAAAAGATATTAAAAGATGGTCCGTTTTATAGGTCATTTTGCAATGTGCATTTGCGCACGACGTCAAAACCGATATTAACACCTATCGAGAAACCTTGTATTGGTTTTATAAATGCTTAGTCTTACTGTAGGAGAAAAACGTGGAGTTCAGACCCGATTATCGACAATCAGACATCGAAGTTGTCTGGTGCGATCATTTTACACCGGAAGAACAAGCTGTGGTTAGGCAACGATTGACGTCAGAAATGCTCGACCCAAAGAAATCATGTTTATGCAAGACGCTACACGTCGATATTTCTCGAAATGACAATTATGGGTTTCAAGCACGACTCTACTGCTCTTGTAATACAGGCCACAAAAAACTGATATCCGGGCCCATCGGTCAGGAGACCGTGAAGGATCGAAGGAATTGCAATCCAATGTCGTCTCCGCTATCTCCACAATCCCAGTAAGACTCCCAGCTTCCTTAATTGTTGCGCCTTACCTTTGACTTGATTATAAAGACATTAATGCGCGGCCCCGAACCGATAACTTAGATTAAGAGCCACCAAGTTGGCGAAGTCCGTGTAGGTCCCGTCAATGGTGTATCCGGGAATTCCCGAGGCGTTCGTTCCTACGTTATTGTTGATCGTGCGGTTGTGGGTGAACACAGCCGTGTAAGCGGCATCGATGCCGAAGTTGGCCGTGAGCGCATAACCTGCGCCGACCGAGAGGCCGTATCGGCTTAGGTCCATAAACGCCGGGCTAAAGGTGGACTCCGGCAGCGCATTAGGCTCGTAAAAGAATCCGGATCGCACCTGCCATTTCTCATTCAGCTTGTAATTGGCGCCTGTGTTGAAGCTCCAGGCGTCCCGCGGAGCGGTCGGCGTCGGGTTGCCGGTATTGAGCAGCAGGAGCTGTGTGGGCGTCGCCGCGGGATAGCGCACATTAATGTCTCGGCTGGTGGACCAGTTGTACCAGGCGGCATCAGCTTCGAGTGTCCATTGATTGTTCGGCTTGAAAGCATAGCCGAGTTGAATGCTGGAGGGCAGCGTCACGTCCGTATAGGCTGAAGTGTTAAGATTGGATCCCCCTGCCAGAAACGCCGCGAGGCCGGTTAGACCGGTTAAGTTGACGCTTCCATTGACTCGGATATCCTCTTTGCTGTGGTAGGTGATGCCCACCGCATGCTGCTCGGTCGGCTTGACCACGATGCCGGCGTGATAGCCCCAAGTGGCGCCTGATCCCGTGAGGCTTGAACTTCCATCGGCGCCGCCGACGCTGCTGACCACCGCCCGGTTCAGCGTCGCGTTGAATAAATTGACGTAGTCGGCTCCCGCGCCTATCGAAACCATCGGATGCACCTGATAGGCGATGGCCGGCATAATATCCACCATGTCAAGGCGCGAATCAGTCGCCACATAGCGGAGGGGGCTGTTGGCATCCCAATAGGTTTCGAGACCAAATGGACTTTGGGTACTTAGCCCCGCGCTCAGCTTGCCGTCCAGAAAACTCTGTGTCATGGAGAAATTGGGCACGCCCACATTGGTCACGCGCTCTTTGGTTTCGTTCCCGGAGTTATCCTGGTAGCCGCCGTGAATGTTCTCCCACGTGAGCCCGACGGTTGCTTGAGTGCCAGGCAAGGAGGTCATGGCACCCGGGTTGGTGAAAACCGCGGTCGGATCGTCGTTCTGGCCCGCCACCCCGACATAGCCCTCGCCGGCGGCACGTGCGCTGAGAACCTCGTTCCCGATGAATGCCCCGCCGATCGCGAAGGAGTTCGATACCATAAAGAATGAAAGAATGACGCCTAGTGCAGTTTGGAGTTTGGAATGCATGTTAAGTTTTCCCTTCTCTATTATTTGATCCTTCCGCCATCACATCGACACGTATAAGCAATCATCAAAGAACCTTATATATGCAACATTCTTGAGCGACTTTTTCTATATAACAGGGGGTACCATTTCCGTCAAGGGGAAAGCCTACAAGGACAGGTAACTGGGCTGAGCAAATTTGGGGTAAAACAAATCTTGGATAAAATGTCGATCATTCCCTTAATGGGGACTTATCAATTTTGCGCTACAGAACTAGGTTCCTGCGCAACAGCCGACCCATTAGCGCCGTACAATTCCAAGATGCGGGAACGCAGGTCATTTCTTGGAGAAGATAGGTCCATTTCGTACCGCTGGAGAGTAAATCTAGCGATGCCCAAGGCTTTCGCAAGTTCCTTTTGCTGGAGGCCTCGGCGAAGCCGGAAATTGCGTAACCAGCCGGCGAAATTCCTAGGCGGAACTAAGTGATCGTACAAGTCTTCCTTTATATGCGGAAAGACCTCTGAAAACCGGCTAGATAGAAGGGGCAGGATACGGCCCAAAATCCAAGGCTGAATTGGCTTAGAACTACCGCGTTCGACCCGGGATATGGTGCCATGACTGAGGCCCGTCATTGTGGCATATGAGGTTATTGTATAACCAAGGCGTTTTCGGAGGTATCTTAACCTTACTCCAAGCGAGGCATGTGAAAGGTCTGGCAAAATTACGTAGGACGGAGAAATAACGCGTATAATTTCGATTTTGGTTCTGGTATCTGTCCCTTCTGGGACCCCACTCTTTGTTTTGAGGCATTTTTGCAAGGAGGTCGAAAGGTTTCTGGTATTGAACATGAAGCGTTTCGACATCGAGCATCAAGTTCAATAGTACCAAGTTGAGAAGGAAGCGGCGTTTTTCGGGCTCCATCGAAAATAATAAGCTGGGCAAACTGTTTGCGAGTTCTAAAATGTTTCGCGCTGTTGGCATAAATGCGGCTGGGGATGTGGATTCTAAGCGCAGTAAGGCATCTTTAGTGCGGCTCTGATCTTCGGTCCATTGGCTCGACTCTTCTTTCCAAAATTCCTCCGTGATATCACCATCCAGCATTTTCTTGAAGGCACGGGTCTGATAGCCCTTTATTTTATTCAGTTCGCTCTTTAGCAATGCAGTTTTCGTTTCAATCTTCCCCGTGATTTCATCGGCTTGCTCTGTTAACACGAGCACAATCCAGTCGGCCAGTTCCCGGTCAATGTGGACCTTGCCCAATGCTTCGGCCAAGCGTCGCTCAATTTCTTTGGCGGGAAAGTATCTTGTGTTCGCACATTTGCCCTTACCCCACGTGCATCGGTAAAAGTCGTATTTCCCTTTGTGCCGTTCGGCTGTGATCGTACAGCGGCAAGCGGCGCAGTGCATCAGGCCACCATAGGGAAATTGTTGGCGCCTGAATGGCTTCCCAAGGCGGGACAGGGCGGCATTGGCGTGGTCCCAGCGTTGTCTTGAAACAAGCTGTGGATGGCGGCCCTCGTAAATCACTCCACGATATTGAAACCAGCCGTAGTAAAAGGGATTGCGAATCCATTTTTCGATAGAGCTTTTCCAAGGCAGGAGTTTTCTCGGGCATCCTTCCTCGAAGAGTTTTGCTCTACAACCGTCGAGCGTGTAGAGACCGCTTTCCATCAGCTCAAATGCTCGTTGGACCCAATGGGATTCTCTGCGATCAAATTCGCGCACTTTGTGAGTGAGCTTGTTATTTTTGTATCCGCATGGAGCGTGGCAGGGCCATTCTCCTGAACGCGCCTTCTGCTCTAGGCCCTTGATAGTCTCTTGCTTTAAGTTCATTGCGCCATGAGTGCTGAGGACTATGCCAATGCCAAGTCGTACAAATGTCGAGGCATTGATGTCCTTGTCCACCACGTAACCGCTCAGGAAGAAATGAATTTGCTTCTCATGCACAAAGATTAGATCCCTGATCTCTGCGGTATTCCAAAAATCTCGCGTTAGTCGATCTTCTTTCTCGACCAAAATGCACCCGATCTCTCGGTGCTTCTTAGCGTAGTCGCACAATTCGTAGAACTGCTTTCGATCTTCTTTTGATGCGGATTCTCCAATCTCCCATGTCCGAACGATTGTGATGCCCTTGCTCTTTGCGTACTGCTGACCAACTCTTAGTTGTGCGTTAAGCGATTGACCTTCCATCTGTCTCTCGGTCGACACACGACACAACAGCAATCCTTTCATAAAGACACCTCTCTTTCATCCATAGGGTTCGATCCGCCGATGCGTTTAGCTTCATCCTCCAACAGGCGAAACAGGCTCATGAACCGCTCAATTATTTCCATTGCCTCCTCGTCGGTGATCGTCCGTCCATATCGCGGGCTCCACACATCTATCGTCCGCTGAATTACCTCTGACCTCATAGCACTCTCCCGATTGATGGAGAAGGCTACGTCTACCACCGACTATGGTGGATTGGCTATGTTGATCTCCCGATTTTTATGGCTGTAGTTGTTATTCGACTACATAAATTCATCTACTCTTTCCCATTTGAATTTGTGAGAATTTTAGCGACGCCAGCGTCATCAGCGTCGAATTTGACAACAGGGTGCGCCGCTATTGACGCTATCGACGCTATTTTCCCTACAAGGGTCATGGCAATCATTCGTTTCCTGCCTCGTCCAAATTGAATATCCACTACGGGACGGAGGTTAGGAGCAAGCCGCCGCAAAGCGCCCGACAATCGAGTAGGATCAGAAGGCCAATTCCTTCTTTGAGTCGAGGGCGACCATCCGGGATTCAACAATTTGAACAGTTCACTCGCTGTACCTTCCCAATGTGAGTTGGCTTGCATCAGTCGCAAAAGAGGCTCAGTGATCGGCGATGCCTCAAGGGGTAGTTGATTGGCGGTTTGCCGATTTCGATCATATGCGGCCATAATGGTTCCCGGCTTCCAAGTAAGCGCAGGTTCGGCAGCACTCACCCATTTGGCGAAATTCGCCATACGCGGCAGTCCGCTAAGTTGAACATTTGGTAAATTCTTCAAAGCGCAACACACCGCTGAAAACAGTGCGCCCATAATTTTAGGGCGAGCCTGTTCAAAAGATTTCATAAGATCGGTTTCAGCTTGCTGACGATTCTTGGGGATATTCGGCAGATAAAGAACAATGGAACGGTCCAAAAGATCGCTTCGCGTGGCAAGTTCTTCGATCCCGGTCAGTATGATCGGGCGCTGGACTTCAAATATCTTTTCTTCATCGTTTTCATATAACATTCGTGTGGAAAGCGCCCCACCAGTCGAGATTCGACAAAGCGTATCGGAAAACCACACGCGAATATAACTGAGATTATCGAAACTCTGGACCCAACTGTTTGTCGCAGCAATCATCAGGTCCCGTGGGTCCTTCGGCTCTGTTTTTGCTGAACCGCGATTAGGGTCGACGAGTGATCGCAGAATTTTGAGGAGCGTACTTTTCGCCGTGTCTTGCTCACCTTGCAGTACAAGAAGAGGATAAGGACCGTGCGGCATTAATGCCCCGATTAGCCAGCCCACCAAAAGCGGCCAGTCCTTGTCTGAAACATTCACGAATTGGCGCAGTTCGTCTATTGACCCGCCAGCCACGGGTTTGGGCAACGGCAACATTCCGTTAGTGCGACGGAAATGAACCCATCGAGGTTGTACTATGCTCCAGCCTTCTTTCGTGATCTTGATAGCCGACCACTTCTTGTTTGCCATATCAAGGTAGATTGAATTGAAGGAACCAGCGAGCCGAACGTAAATGGGATATTCCGGGGAGTCGAACCGTGCGCGGCCCTCCAAGGCGCATATTACATCGCTCAACGAAGAGCTTCGGAGAACCTGCTTCTCATTGACATAGTAATGATGGCTGAGCCAATTTCTGAACCCTCGGCTTCTCAGAGGCCAAGTTTCCTTGTGTCCATCGACAACAATGACAGCGAAACAATCTTCGCCATGATGGAATAATTCCATCTGGTCTGTAAGCCAGATTAACTTCGTAATTTGGCTTCGGTTTTTGGATGTCCATTTTTTGACTGTGACGCGTTGTGGCGGCCATGCAGTTTTGAACATAAAGTTGCCCTCCTTGGGCCCCAGCCGAACTCTCGATAAAGAGTTGACGCTTCCCGCAGAGGGCAAAATGGTTTCGGATTTAGGTGGCGGTGAAACCCGCCAGGAAAGATCGTTAGCCCGCCGACTGGGGTCAGCATCGCTGGTTCTCCGATGATTAGGTGGGCAAATAAAAACCCGACCTTGGAAGTCATCGGCTAGGTCGAGTTCAATAGGTAGGGCGTCAGAAGTTGCTATGTCTGTGGCTTCCAAATTAATTCTAATTGACACCATTCCGATTGTCAAGCATTTTCCGTCGAGAAAGCCGCTGTCGAATCGGTAGCGGAATATTTTTAGGTGCTGTAACGGCATATATTTTCGACATCCTCGCTTTTCTTCTCTGCCGGACCGATTCTCAGCCACTTTGCGTTTGATGGTGGAGTCATCTGATCGGCTGATGGACTCCTTTCATGGCGACTCCGTATCGAACAGTCTGCTTGTATACAGGATTCCTTAGCAGATAGTGGACACCTGCTGGGGAAAAGCCCTTAGCTCGGCGGGGCTTAAACCCCAACGCATTGAGCTTGGTGGCAATTCTTGCGTAAGAATTTCTGCCCATTCTCAAGCGTTGGGCAGTCCGCACGATTTCGGCTTCGCGAACATTTATTACGAGTTTCTTGTCCCGCGCATCGTAGCCCGTCGGCGGAGCGCCGCCACAATAGCCGCCCGCTGCGAGCTTGCGCGACTTGCCAGCCATCATTCGACTTTTCAAAATATTTTTTTCGAGCTCAGAAAAAATGCCCAACATATTTTTCAGGGCAGAGGACATCGAATCGTCACCATTGATCTGCTCACTAACGGAAACAATGTGAACGCCGTTCGATTGGAGCGTTCGGGTTGCAAGTAATTGCAAAAATAAATCCCGCGCAATTCTATCGAAGCGGTACACAAGCAAAATATCGTATCGGCGTTCAGCTGATTGCGTTAATATTTTTTGAAAGCTTGGTCTTTCTAAGGTTCCCCCTGAATGTCCTCTATCTTCAAAGGTTTCAACGTAATGCAGTTCGGGATGGTTGGCTAGGTAAGTGCGACAGGCGTGAGCTTGAAGTTCAATCCCCATTCCCCGCTCTGACTGAGATTGGGAGGACACGCGGAGATAAATAATCGCCCGCTTAAACGCAGCACCCGCGTCGCGCTGGGCTACAGCGCGAGCGGGCTTCATCTACTTGTCCAAAAAAGGCGGGGCTGTCATTTTCGACATTATATCACAAGGCCCATTCTACCGTCGAGAAATGGCTTTTTTAGGCTCGTCGTGAAATAGGCCAGTTGTGGCGCGGGGTCTGAGTTTGGCAATGTAAATCAGGCATGCATTCAAAGGGGCGATAAGGGGGTTTTAAGGGGCGATCAGGGCTAAGCTGAGGCCAAGCATGGTGGGAAGGCTCCAAGCTCAGGGAAAAGCTCTAGCGAAGTATTGCGTCGTGGAAATGGTTAAAACCATCAAAATATTGAGGAATTTCTTTATGCGCTTCTGGTTGATAAAAGGCCGTTATTCAGGTGCGCTTGTTCGCCGCTTCGCGGCTGGGTAAAGCGAAAATCTAAGAAATCTTCAAGCGAGGGATAGATTCTTTGACTTTATACGCTAGGCGGTACTTCACAAAAAGATGGTTCTTTCAATGAAAGGTGGTGCATCATAAAATTGGTTACTCGTTGGGCAATAGCATTGGGTACAGCGCACCCGATTAACAGAATACCGCTATGTTTCCTACCAGCAATGCTCCATGCCTTATGAATTCTACGAAAGTCTCTTCGATTGTGAGTAAGCATAATATATCCATTGCTTACGGCATAAGCGAGTTGGAATTCGTCATCTTTCCCTGCGTTCCCGACATCGAGTGTATGGATAGCCTTAATACCATTTTCGGCAAGTAAGTTTTTTACTTGAACAGATATGTTCTCATTCAGATATAAGATGGGGAGCTTAATGGCTGACGCTGGTGGGAGCACCGGAATGAATTATCGACCGGACTACGAGTCAAGGACCTACTTCAGCAGCTCTTTCCTCTTCTATCAAATCTTCGATTTCCTCTCGGTGGCACTTGTAATACTCCAGGGCTGCGTCGAGCTGTTGAGAAGTAATGTGGGGGTAGGCTTTTAGCAGACTTTCTTTCTCCCAATGCAAAGTTTCATATTGCTCAACGATTTGGTGTACTGATAGGCGAGTTCCCAAGATTATGGGAGCACCGCCACAAATATCTGAAGCTCTTCCGATGAGAAAAGTAGGGCTTTTTTGCGCTGATAAAAAAGGTGCCGGCCAAAATGAATACCCTTCTTGAGGCATAAACGAAAATGTCCCTGAAGGAGATCCACTTCCCGTGGTCGTCGGAATCACCGATTTTTCTATTTTCATAGTCTCCACTCTCATAGCTTACCCTGCGCTTAGAAGATTTTCAAGGTGCGATTCGATCATGCTATCTGCACTCTTCCATACAAACTCAATCTCTGGTGCCCCCATTGATGTCTGTAAATCACGGTTATTGATGTCAATCTTGATATTTACCTGGAAAGGATCTTCTAACCTCATCTGTTGCAACCCCAGCTGCGTATTCACGTTTAACAAATTTATTCTACCAGCAACAGACTGTATCTTGGTAAGCACTAAATTGACTTGTGCAATATCATTACTTGGCGCGGCGATCACCTTTCTGAGAAATGGTTCCTTTTCGGCAGGCGGAAAGGGACCTACAACCAGTTCATAAATCTTTCCTGTACGTGTATATCGCAGGCCTTTTATGACTCCTTGTATTCCAATTAGTATTTCTTTCATCTTTCTGTCTTGCTCAGCCACTGGAATGGTGCGTGAAGAAGTGAAGTAATTCTCCTCTCCAGCCTTGACCAGAGAAAAGACAGTGATGGAATCCGATGCAATGACTAATGAAGGGGCCGTGGCAATAGCCCCTCCTTTCATTGAATATTGCCTTAGAACAGTGAAAAGACCCGGGGATTGGCTAGGTGCATTTTGAGGATCATTTGGGAAAATTTGGAATTGCTCTTGATCGAAGTCTTGTAAGAACGTTTTTAGAGATTCGCGCTCAGTACGTTTCAACTCCGTTCTGAGCGGAATTTTACAACCATATTGCACAACCAATTGAGGTATTTTCTCTGATAATGCGATCATTTTTGAAGGCTCGTCTCCATGACTTCAGGACCAGTGGGCAGAATCATATCAAATTTATCTTTTAATCTTACGGTCAAGAACGATCCTCAACCACAACGGAGAGAAAGCGCAGGATAAAGAAGGTCAATCCCTTTGCTCAGTTGCACAACCGATCAGGATTATCGTCAACAAACACATTGCCATTCTTTTTCATCGTCACAGCTTAGATGTTTTCCCCAATATTCGATCTCTAGATTTGGATGTCGGCCCCTTAGACAACAAGTGAGGACATACTCCCTTGTTCCAATACTTTCCCAGGTTGCAATTGGCACAAAGGATTTGAAATTCCCGTATTTGCTTGCCACCGCGAAAAATAGACCTATATATTTTGTCATTCGGGCGGCCCATCTTCAATCTATGTTTCGCTCCGTCGTTGAGTACATGATCTAAGGTTAAGAAAAAAGGGTTTGTCTCACCGCAGCACTTGCATCGACCGCCATAAAGGTTTATCACGCCGCTCTTAATTCGCTGTCTTTGATTTCTCGCGTACCCGTTGTATCGCTCTGGATATTTCCTTCGGTATTCCCTAGTTTTGGAAACGCTGTACCCGGGGTTCTTGTCGAGCCATCTTTTCCTCGATCGGCGCACTTTTTCAGGATTATTCTTTCTCCATTGTCTTCCCAACGCCAGCCACCTTTTATGGTTAGCCTTGATCCAGAGCCTGCTGTATTCCTTTCGTCTTTCTTTATTGTTCTCATACCACTGCCTAGAATTTCGTCTATGACACGCCTTGCAGTATGAACGATAGCCGGTCCTGCTGTCAGTCTTTTTTGAAAAACAAACCGTCCCTTTTCGTCTGCCACATTTAGAGCATTTCATAAGTTTGCGACCTGAGTTTAGCGCACGAATAGAGCTGTCACAATGGCGTTGTTATCGGTTTGTCACCTTAAAGAGGCTTTCGCTTGGCTGTCATTTTCTTGCGAGTTCACACGGCCTTTTTCGGAACCCCTTGTTTCATACCAAAGTCTTCGAGAACCGACCCAACCATGCCGATTAGAGCGCCTAAACCACATCCAAACGGCAACCCAATCCCAATGCCAAACAGAACAATGCCCACTGGAATCCCGATGATCGTAGCGCAACATGCCGCCCCAAGTGAAAAGCACAGCAACATTCCAAGTCCGCCTAAAGAGGCTGAAAATATCATAGCCGGAATAACAAGGATGAAGACGAGCAACGCTTTAAGGTATCTCATGAGGTTCTCCTTCGGTGTCCATCATCCCGTCGGCCTTCTTATGTGGGAACAGCTCGACAACTGATGGCGACGTAGGTAATCCGAAGTTCTTATCTGGCCGCCCGATGATCTTACTGCGCATTTTCAAGGTCATGAATCGCGTTTTTTAGCGCCGCCTGATGCATTTCATCATGAATTTCCGGCGAAGCATAATACCCGCAAGGTGCAATTCCCTCATCCCCGACACACATTCCGGGAGATCCAGGCATCTGAACTGTCCCACCCATGCTGGGGTCATTAGGGCCCGCTCCGGGCATCTGCCCCATCGCTCCATTAACAACCTCTGGAGCCTGCACCGCTTCCACAGGAGACTTATTTTTCATCCACTCTGGAACAGGGCAAGGATTTTCCACCAATGCCCCCGAACTATCTTTTATAAAACACTGCTCAGCTCTTGCCCAACTGCTCACTCCTGCAAGCATCAGCACTAATAACATTTTCGTTTTCATATTCATCCTCTCTCATCTCAATGGCACATCTCTGGCATATGCCTAAGGTATCAACACCTGATGATCTCTGATACCCCCTATAACCTCTATAAGTCAACATAAATAGACGACTTATGGATTCTGTCGATTGTGCTTTGTTCCAGATAACATCTTGACCAAGGGTACGGAAATGGACATCTATGCGCTTATTGGCAAACGCGTTCACGAGGAACGGAAGAAGGCTGGCCTGACTATTGAGGAGTTGGCCGAGACGGCTTCCATCTCGTCTAGCTTTCTTGCCTATTTAGAACACGGGAAGAAGAAGGCGAGTGTCCTCACGATCAAAAAATTGGCGGAGGGGCTATCCATTCCGGCGGGAAAGCTTTTCGACTCAGCACCATCGGGGCGATCAAACGCGGTAAACGGGATCGTTGCTAAACTCAATGCAATGCTGAAACGCAAGAGCGAAACAGACCAAAAAATGATCTTCGAGGTTGTCCGAACCATCTCCAAACATTTATCGCGGCGTTCGCTTCGCCATCACAGATAGACTTTCCTTCGTCTTTCTATTTGGGCTTATTGCAACTGTTCGGACATACCCAGTAGTGTCGCTGATATTTTCCGCCGCTCTCGAATATCGGTCGCCATTTTTGGCCGCACTTTTTGCAGCGGATTCTGTCACCGTCCATTTCGATGTTGGCGAACTTAAAACGTCTCCGTGCGTCCATTCTTTCTCCTTCTCCCGGCTACCGCCATCTTGAATTACGCGCGGGAGTGGGCATGCGTTTGTGGATTCCCCATAGTTCGGAGCAACTCCTTATAGGCATAGACCCGAGTGTCCGCCTACAGGAGCGGTGAGCAGAAATTGAGCGTTTTTCTCTTGAGCAAGTGCAGGGCTACAAGATCGCCGTATTTTGGGCTATTCTGCCCAAGCGGGAACCATCTCCCGGAGGTCGCGGAGGCCAGCGGAAATTTGAGCGATGTGGCCCAGCGTCAGCCAAGTTCTAAAATCGTCGAACCAAGGACCCCAGCTTTTTCTTTTAGTTTACTTTTCAATACGTTTCTTTTATTTTTTACATACCCCCTTCATGGGACATGCCGATGAACCGGCGATCTGTATGCCACTCCGTCACTCAGAAATGAAATTGCTTGCAGGGGACAAATCACTGTTGCATACTATTTTTCGCAGCTGCGAAGCCGGAGAGAAAGGTGTAGCAAATGAGAATTATCGAGAATGAGCATGGAAGAAAAACAACCAATTATGTACTCAACTTCAGATTGCTATATGCCATGCCTTTACTTCTTTTAAACCCTTCCCTGGGTTTTTCAACGCCGCCATGTGATAAGGCGCATTATAAGCGAGCAGAAAAGGCCCTAGCGCAGGTCAATAATTGGGAGACTTTATATCGGTTCTATCAGCACTATCCGAACTGCGACAGTGGCTACCTAGGTGAGGGCTATTCGGGCACGATATGTGACTTATTTGCCGATCATTGGTCCGATGTCGAAATTGCACTCAAAAAAATGCAACAAGACAAACAATTTAAATCATTTTTGATAGATCATATTGACTCAAGCGTGCTGCAGGAAACCTTGGAACGAATTAGCAGAAACGCACAAAGCGGGTGTCCATTTGAGTTCCGTTCCAATTGCCGCGTTATTCAAGAGACGGCCATGGAGGCATTAAAAGATTTCAAGGCGGAATCGGCTCCAGCCGCTCAGCTTCCGGGTCTGGATGAGCGGGCTCCTGTTGAGCCTTTTCATAAAAATTAAACGAAGGTCACATATATTCGAGCACCACATGCGAGGAATATTATGATTTCTTCAACAGGAAAACCTATGCATTCCAACATTTCACGCTGGAAAGAAATGCCTTTGGCCATACTCCAACGTGAGGCCAAAAGAGGCGTTCCAGGAGCGCAGTTTGTCTTGGGGGCCCGTTATCGTAAAGCAGAAGGCGTTCCGTTAAATAACACAGAAGGTTTGCGCCTTTTTCGATTGGCGGCCGATCAAGGCCTCTCGATCGCTCAAGAATCCTTAGGGTATGCTTATCTTTGGGGAAAAGGGATTGCAAAAAATGAATCCGAAGGACGGCTCTGGTATGAAAAGGCAGCCGCGCTCGGTGCTCCAGGCGCACAATACATGGTGGGTTGTTTCTGGTTTCAAGGAGTCGCTGGAAGAAGAGACTCTTCAAAAGCGATTCCTTGGTTTAAAAAAGCGGCTGAAGCCGGTCATGTCGGTGCACAAGCCAGCTTAGGGATTGCGTACAAAGACGGATTAGGAATATCCCCAGACATGAAAAAGGCGGTCTACTGGCTTAAGAAAGCTTCAGATCAAGGGGATGCCGAGGCGAAAACAATTTTAGGTTTCATACGACGAACTGGCCAAGGAACGCGAACAGATCAGGAAAAGGGGTTGGCACTTTACCGAGAAGCGGCCAAACAGGGTAATGCGGTCGCGCAGTTTCTCGTGCGCAATCAAAAATCGCTTTCAAAAAAGCCGGGTGAACAGATCCGAGGCAAATCAAAGTCTGTCACCTAAGTCGCCAGCTTCCCAAAGAAAATAGTGCGCTTAATCACGAGTCCGGTTCCTCGGCATGTCCCGTCGACCACCCCACTTTCTCGACCTCAAACCTCAAAACGAGCAACTCAAATCTTAAAGATCTTTGCGGTTTG
>Ga0206949_1292_pt1 | contig 13659 bp, 9 predicted proteins | sample Alteio_BWOrgHeat_40_FD_153240 | JGI IMG/M metagenome (GOLD analysis project Ga0206949, IMG submission 153240) | Enriched cells from forest soil in Barre Woods Harvard Forest LTER site, Petersham, Massachusetts, United States -... | ecosystem: Environmental > Terrestrial > Soil > Temperate forest > O...
AGGGATGCCAAAAGCATCGACATCTTCCTCCTCGATAAGGCGAGGGATTATGGATTCATAATGGGAGCGGACTACCTGCGACTCAAGCAAGTTTACGAGAAACGATGTCTATTTGGTCATCCGTATGAAACCGCCCCGCTTGAAACTGAGGTTCTTGACGCCATGTCCGTCGCGACAGCTATCCTGCTCTCGCTCCCAGTCAGAATGCGGCATGGTTATCTCGAATTTCAGGCAACGGAAGTGGTTACAAACAAGGCTTTCATCGACGACTTCCAGCCTGCTGCCGTGACGTATGCTCGCGAGATCACCGCGCGGGCCGCACCGGATCTTCTTGGTTGGTGGCTGGCCAACATCTGGAAACAGGCCAACCCCTTGATCGGTGATCCGTCAATGCCATGGCTTTTTCGGCGTGTCTGTTGGTTGAGCGATGTGATCCTAAATGAACTGGACGTGAGCGTTGTTAACAGCGCATTCACGAAATCCTTGACTAACGAACCCAAGCTGACCTCTCTGTGTCTCGCGCGGTCTTCGGCATTTCAGCATCTTCCTTCGCTCGTCAGCGACCAAGTTGTTTCACATCTACTAGGTCAAGCGGAAACCTCACCCTCGTGGATGATGCCGCTTTTGGGGCAGGAAGGCCAAAATCGGCTATCGCAGCGCCAAAGGGAACGCCTGCAGGCATTTATTGACGCCGCCGACGTTAAAGCGCTTCTCAATGCAAATGTTCCCTTGGCTCGGGTGATCGAACGAGTGATCTCCATGCTCAAGTCCTACGATTGGAACATTCAAAATCCGACAGCGGAAGTGCTGCTTAATGTCGAAGAGGGCCAATTTGCAACTCTGCCGCCAGGCATGCAGGAGCAGCTAGGACGGAACATTCTCCAAGCAGGTCAAAAGGCACGTGAGTGCAGTAGCTTTATCTCCGAATGCGGAAAAGGGGCTAAGGCTATACCGGCTCGCATGGCTTATGGACTGTTGGCGGAGATGTTCTACAACGACCAGGGTCAGTTGAGGCCTAAACTCGTATGTGCAGAAGGTGTCCTGAAAATTGTTGGCCGTCTTTCGGAACAAGCCCAAACCGAAATCATTGATGAAGTTATCGCTGTCCTGCAACGCGCCCAGCACAAGGAAATCATGTTTTCCCGTTTTGAGGGAGCCTCAAACGCACTCGGGTTTTCGCTCCCTCAAAGCCAGGTAACAGAACATAATCGGCAGCGGCTGACGGTCGCATTGACGGTCGCGGAAGCTGCTGCGGAAGCTGAGTATCAAAGGCTATATCGGCATTGGATCACGTAAGCAGCTTCAAAATGCCCCCGTCATTTCAAGAATCTCACATCAGTCAGATACCGGCGCTGAGGTTGCTTCAGCAGCTTGGGTACAGCTACCTCAGCCCGGAAGAGATAGCTGTCGAGCGACACGGAAAATTCCATCGTGTGCTGCTAGAGCGAGTGCTGGCCAAGCAGCTCAAGCGCCTGAATGTAATTTCATTCAAGGGGCGACAAATGCCCTTCACGGACGAGAATATCGCTGCGGCCATTGAAGCTCTGCGTGAAGTGCCATTTGATGGCTTGGTGCGAACCAGCGAGAAAGTCTATGACCTGCTCACGCTAGGGAAGAGTTTGGATCAGAGCATCGAAGGCGAGACCAAGGGCTTCACCTTGCGCTACGTGGACTGGACGAATCCGCGGAACAACGTCTTCCACGTCACGGCTGAGTTTGAAGTGGAACGCACCGGTAGCCACGAGACACGACGACCTGATGTTGTATGCTTCGTGAACGGCATCCCGTTCGTGGTCATTGAATGCAAACGACCGGAGGAAAAGCACTCACTGGAAGCGGCCATCAAGCAGGGCATTCGCAACTGGCAAGCCGATGAGATTCCACACCTGTTCCTCTACGCCCAACTAGCGTTGGGGCTGAACAAGAACGAAGGCGGCTATGGGACAGCGGGCACGCCGATCAAGTTTTGGGCGAAGTGGCGTGAGATGTGCAATGTGGATGCAGAGGTGCGCACTGCGATCAACAGCCCGGTGCGGAAGGACGATCACGAGAAGTTGTTCAAAGGCGTGTTCGCTTATGCCAAGACGGGGTTTGAGGAATTGGCTGCTTCGGAGCGTGAGCCCACGGGGCAAGACCGCCTACTGTGGTCGCTGTGCCGGCCGGAACGCCTCATCGAGATTACCAGACAATTCGTCCTTTATGACGAAGGTGGAGCGGTCAAAAAGGTTGCCCGGTATCAGCAATACTTTGCCGTCGGGAGGACCCTGGAACGTGTGCGTCAGCGCGATGCATCAGGCCGTCGCAAAGGCGGTGTGATCTGGCAGACTCAGGGGTCCGGCAAGTCGCTTGCGATGGTGCTGCTGGGGAAGGCACTGGCACTCGATGAGACGATCAAGAATCCGCGCATCGTTCTCGTCACTGATCGCATCGACCTCGATGAGCAGATATGGAAGACCTTCCATCAATGCGGCAAAGACCCGGAGATGGCAAAGACCGGCAAGCATCTCCAGGAACTACTGGCAGACGATCGTGTGGCGGTGATTACGACGGTGCTCGACAAGTTTCGAGCGGCTGCCAATGCGAGTGAGGAGTTCAAGAATCCCGACGACAACATCTTCGTCCTCGTGGACGAGAGCCATCGCAGCCAATACGGCGAGGCGAACATTCGAATGATGAAGGCGCTGCCGAATGCGTGCTTCATCGGTTTCACCGGCACGCCGCTGATGAAGAAGGAAAAGAACACGGCGCAGAAGTTTGGTGGCTTCATTGAACCGGCCTACACCATCCGCGATGCCGTGGCTGACGAGGCAGTGGTTCCGTTACTTTACGAAGGCCGTCACGTAATGCAGGACGTGAACAAAAAGGCAGTGGACACGATGTTTGAGGCCATGTGCGAGGGACTAAAGGCTGAGCAGAAGGCCGACCTCAAGCGCAAGTTCGCCGCACGCGATGCGCTGAATCGGTTGGAGAGCCGCCTTTACTTGATCGCGTGGGACATCTCACAGCACTTCGCAGCGCAGTGGAAAGGAACGGGATTCAAAGGTCAACTCACAGCGCCCGGCAAAAAGGAGGCGCTAATTCTCAAACGTTTCCTCGACGAGTTCGGCAAGGTCTCATCGGAAGTGGTGATCTCAGCACCCGATGACCGCGAGGGCGATGATGCCGCGTCCGCGGACGAAACCGTTCTGCGTTTCTGGAAGGTAATGATGGAGAAGTATGGAACAGAAAAGGAATACAATCGGCAAATCATCAATGGCTTCAAAAAGGGTGACAGCCCGGAGATCGTCATCGTGGTGGACAAGCTGCTCACGGGATTCGATGCGCCGCGGAACGTGGTGCTTTACATCGCTCGCAGGTTGAAAGAGCACACGTTGCTTCAAGCCATCGCTAGGGTGAATCGACTATATCCCGGCAAGGACTTCGGCTACATCATTGATTATTATGGGGTTATCACTCAACTGCACGAAGCGCTGGAACTTTACAGCACGTTGGAAGGCAAATTCGACAAGGAGGACCTTGAAGGAACCCTCACCGACGTAGCGTATGAGCTGAAGCGACTACCCGAACTGCATGATGCGCTTTGGGATTTGTTCCGCGAGGTACGGAACAAGAAGGATGAGGAGGCATTCGAGTTGGCGCTGGAACAGCCAGAGCGTCGAGATGAATTTTACACCAGGCTTTCCAAATTCTGCCGAGTGTTAAAGATAGCGCTCGCGAGCATCCAGTGGATCAGGCAGACGCCGGTAGCCGCCGCCGATGTTTACAAGCGTGATGCGGTCTTTTTTCAAAAGCTGCGCGCTTCGGTGAAGATTCGTTATGCAGATGGGGTCGATTACCGGGACTATGAGACGCAAATTCAGAAGATGCTTACCACCTACGTGCAGGCCGATGAAGTTATCCAGGTGGTGGAGCCGGTGAATATCTTTGAGCGGACTGCCTTTGAGAAGGAAGTCGATAAGGCACGCTCACCACGAGCCAAGGCTGACATCATCGCCAATCGCACCAAGAAAACGATTACTGAGAAGATGGAGGAAGACCCGTTTTTCTATCGGAAGTTCTCAGTGCTATTGGAGCAAACTATTGCCGACTATAAAGCGCAGAGGATCAGCGAGGCTCAGTATCTTGCAAAGGTAAAACAGATCATGGAAGCGGTGCGTGACGGGCGCGCAAACAATGCGCCAGAAGTGCTAAGGGACCGTGATCTCTCACGCGCTCTGTATGGCGCGCTGAGGGATCAGATTGGAGAACTAACATTTGCTCCGGACGGTGGCAGTTCGATCGTGCGTGAGGACTCGCCAGTCTACGGGGACAGTCCGGCGCGGAACCCCGTTGAGGATTTTCTGGCATCCGCGGCCTGCCAAATTGAGGACATCATCCGCAAACACGCCGTAGTTCGCTGGCGTGAAAATCCCGATGCTCAAAACCGAATGCGGAACGACCTCGACGACTTCCTTTTCGCCTTGCAGGAGCAGAAGGGCATAAAGCTGAGTCTCCCACAAATGGACGCGATCATTGAATCTACACTCCGAGTCGCACGTAACCGCACCAACGATGTCTGATGAGCTGGTCGATACCGTGCTCGGCCTAGTCCGGCTCCGTCGATCCGCACGAAAGACGCTTGCGATCACGGTTCAGCCGGATGGCTCCATAGAGCTTACAGCGCCCGCTCGATCTCGGATAGAGGACATCCTGGCAAAAGTCGCCAAGCGCACTGTGTGGATTCGCCGTCAACAGCGGGAGTTTTCCGTCATGAATGCCAAACGGCCTCCGCGCCATTACATCAGCGGCGCGACCGTCCGCTACCTTGGCCGGCAATATCGACTCAAGGTGAGCCGGGATGCAGCGACCAGCGTCAAGCTTGTCGGGGCATTCTTTCAGGTTGTCACCCGACACGGAACCGAATCGGAGGTTGAGGTGCTGCTCTCCGGCTGGATGCGTGAACGTGCGCTTGATCATCTGACGCGACGGCTGGGTGAGTGGGATAGATGGTGCCAGCGTCATCGGCTGCCGACTCCGCGCATTCACCTACGCAGAATGCCCAAGCGATGGGGCAGCGCACAACGGGACGGCAGAATTTGGTTCAACCCGGAACTAGTGCGCGCACCTTCCATCTGCATTGACTACGTGGTTGCCCATGAGGTGTGTCACCTGCTACATCCGAATCACGGCCCAGAATTCTACCGCCAGCTTGATCAGGTGTTTCCGAACTGGCGCACGGTGAAGAGACGACTTGAGTGCGCTGAGCTTTGACGGCTAGCCCGCCGTGCCTGCCTTGATGTCCCGAACCATTTCCGTGACACTCGAATAGGGAAGATCAAGCCGCTTGCTGATCGCAGCCGCTCCGAGCCCTTCCTCAAGCAACTCCTTGACCTTGGCGATATACTTGGCTTTTTTGCTGGGGCGTCCGAGCCTCACCCCGCGCTGTTTGGCGGCAGCGAGACCCGCGTTCACCCGTTCTGTGATCAGTTCTCGTTCAAATTCCGCCACGGCGGCGAGGATGTTCAATTGGAAAGAGGCGCAAGGGTTGGCGTTCGTGGTGTCAATGCCCTGGGAGGGGCACACCAGCGCCACGTTGTGGACGCGCAATTCAGCCACGATCTGGGCAAGGTGGCTGAGCGAACGCGCCAGGCGATCAAGTTTGAATGCTCCGACGACATCCACCTTGCCCCTGCGTACGAGATCCATGAGCTCATTCAGCCCGGTTCGATCACGCTTTGCTCCGGAGCCCGTATCGGTGATCCAGCGCACGTTCTTCCATCCCCGACGGAGGCAATATTCCTCAAGCTCAACCCGCTGGCTGTCGTGGTTCTGGTTGTCGGTGCTGACGCGGAGGTAGATGACGACTCGTGGTTCCATGCGACTTTAGAATCGCTGAAAATCATCCTCAAGTTTCCCCTGAATACGGACCACCCGAATCTTGACCGCTGAGAATCTTTAGATTTTGGGCGCGAGGAAGCCAACCTATCCATCGCTATTCGAATTGAGAAGCTTCATGCACCCAACATCCGCGAGAAGCGGTGGCGAAGCGTCTGAGCGTCTGAGCGTCTGAGCGTCTGAGCGTCTGAGCGTCTGAGCGTCTGAGCGTCCATCAAGACCAGAACTTTAACAAGCAAATGGGACTGATAAGACGCAGTCTATACTTAGTTAATCGATAAGGAAGGTCCTGTTATAGACTTACTAGAAAGCAACGAAGTCGTTCTTTGCTAAAAGCCTCCAATAAACAAACTCCATCAGGCTTTGACTTGTATTTTTGTTTTTCATCGCCCCGTCGCACGTTCAGACGTTCAGACGTTCAGACGTTCAGACGTTCAGACGTTCAGACGTTCAGACGTTCAGACGTTCAGACGTTCAGACGTTCAGACGTTCAGACCAATCCATTGTTGTGAAGCCCACCGTCACTGGAGTTCATGGCGACCGCAGAGCAATCGAGGAAGTCGAGCAGACACCTAATGAAGGTGCCAATACTCGACCTCCCACGCTCATGATTGCCAACTCAATGCCAGGTGTCGAGGTGACGAATCAGGTCGATGCTCCGATATCCACTCCAGGGATTCCAGGTAGTCAACCTGAAGGCTCATTTCGACCGGGGAAAGAAGCGTTGGTGCTTCTGGGCGTCACCAGCCTTGATTGCGCCCTCGCTGGCCAATTTCTCCAGGGTCCTGCGCGCATCATCACTGTTCTCAAATTTGCCCTGCTTGTAGCGAAAGAGGTCGCGCGCGGTCACGCCCTTCTCATGCCTTTCGACAAAGGCTACGGTCATTGCGTCGAGTTCGTTTCCAGCGTTTTCGAGCACATCTCCAAAGAACTTCACCGTCTGCTGGAAAAACCACCACACGATATTTACTGCTCCTTTGGCGGTATCCAAGGACATTTCCTGAAGATGAGCTTTGCCTCCATGCTCCAGAACATGAAGAACCAAAGCCATGCGCCAAGCTTGCTCACCAACCCGCACCGCGAAGCTTTCCATCCTGCGGAATTCACTCTCAACGAAGTCGCGAATGCGTTCGTCGAAGTCTACGAGTGTCTTCCGCGCCGCAACGCAGGCCGTGACTTTGAACACCTCGCCCTGATTCTGATGATATGCCTCTAAGATCTCGGTCACTCGCTCGCTAAACTTCCCTATCGCCTCCAAGGGAAACTCCACCTCATCATAGCGCTTGGGCGGACGCCGATATGGGATTTCAAAGGGAAGGAAGCGGCAAAGAAGTCCGCTCTCGGTGAGAGCTTCCTTTCCGTAAAGCTCCTTCATATTCTCAAGCTGGGTCAGCCAAAGAATAGTGAAGCACGCGACGGTATCGACCGATGCCCGAGTGACGCGATCCTGCAAAATAGGCTCCACGCTGAAGCCCTTGAGGTAGACATCCTCATCCGTCGTGTGCCCCCGGTTGTGCTGGCCCTTGAGGTTTTTCACCGCACTCCTCGCATCTGGCGAAATGCAGGCGATGGTGCCATTGTTCTGACTTGCGATCTCCGACAATTTAGCAGAAGTCGCGTCGTCAACGATGGTACGCGGAACGAAGCTCGCCGCTTTTAACTCTGTCTCCAGTTCCACAACAATTCCGCACTCGTCCTCTTGCTCCCCAGGCTTGCCTCCCGCTTGTCTTTTCTGCGCCGTCGCAAGCTTGGTTTTGATGGCTTCGACCTTCTCACTTTGCTTGGCCTTCAGCCTGGCCTGGAAGTCGTAGAGCGGTTTCAGGAGAAACTTAGCTACATTGGATTTGCCAGTGCCGGAACGGCCGCCGCCGATGATATACAAGTTTCCATGGGTCACCATCGCATTGACGGATTTGACAACGATGCCCTTGCCGCACGCTGCGCTCGCCACGCCGATCGCTAGTGCCGACGGAAGCTCAGGGACGACCTGATGCAGTTTTACCATCTCCTCGACAATTTCGCGGGCAGCAGGAGGAAGTAAATCATAGGGGAATTTTCGCGGCTCCTGATCATATTCGTAGTCAGGTTTGAAGGTCTCGCGTTCTTCCGATGAGTAGGATCCCAGCACTTCCTCTATCCGTTCTATCCCGTCGTCCCGCGAATCGGAATAACCCGCCATAAAGAGGTCCACCACGGTCATGGGCACTTCTCCCTTAGGGATGTAATACCTGTTACGCTCGACGTCAAAATCGGAATTCGAACATTGGATCCTACGCATCGAGCGCGGATAGTGTTTCTCAAGAAGACCGAGCGCCTGCTCAATGCCAAGCTTTTCCATGATCTCTTCCTCAGCTTTGCTGGGCTCGTGCTCCATGCGCAACTCCTGCTTGATTTCGTCGGCAGATCCTTCGTTGTCGATGGTCGTCGCCAACAGTTTCGCGTCGGTCTCCGAATCCTCAGCGTCGCCTTCCCGGGCTTTGATCATCCTCCGGAGTTTAGCGCTTGCGGAATTCACCGGTGGAGAGGAAGTGCCGAAGGGCTCGCTGCTCTGAGCGGATGTTTGTTCCGGATCCGTCGAACTGCAGCTATTGGCAGATAACGAAGTTCCGCCCAATCCTTGATTAAATCTTTCAAATTCTGAATTCATTACTAGCTATTTTGTTTGTTGTTTTCACAACTTATAGTTACATCGCCACCTCAATAGCCGTGTCGCACTAAAGGAAGCATTCGCACATTACCTTTACAAGAATGACGCCAAGAAGAGCGTTTTGACCACGCCCTTGACTTGGCGCCATTCTAGTTTTGGCTCTAATTGTTTCAGTTATTTTTTTGTTCTTGTTGTAAGCGCCGCGCCCTCTCAGGACTCGAAATCTCCGTGAACGCGGATTTGAACTTCGCCGTCCGGGCCAACAGTGTTATCTAATTCGGTCTGTTCCCGCAGAAGGGCGTTCGCCATATCAATCTCGATCTGGTCCAGATGCTCTCGGCACCACAAGCTGGTGCAGTGGAGATGTACCATTCCGTCAGCGACGAAGACCCAGCACTTCCCCGCTTCGTTTTTAGTATGGGAACTCTTTCCCGGGCACTTGACTACTCCTTCAACAGGATCAATAACCTCGATCCCAGTGGATGCGATCATTGGCAGAAACGGCCCCAGCGGATCGCGCCATGAGGAGTTAAGGTCCTCCAAGGCTAGCCTGGCAGCAAGCCGGTCGGCGGCGGGGAAATAAACTGGAGTCTGCGTCAAACCGAGGCCAACCATCCGACGGATGTCTTCGGGAGAATAGATGAGGCCCGAGAACGGAGCCGCCACTATGTTCCAGGACTCATCGATCGCCGGGTCTGCGGCGTGCGGCGAGACGCATCCGCAATCTTCCGGGGAAACGCATTCCTCGGATCTGCCGGCCACCGGCGTTTCCGAGGATCGCACGAACCTGCACAAAGTTCTCCAGACCCACACGATCGAGACTACCAACCAAACAAAGCGCTGATCAAAGGAAGTTTTCATTTCAGTATTTAAAAGAATGGCGCCAAGAAGAGCGTTGATTCCGCCCTTGACTTGGCGCCATTCCGATTTTGGATTTCCCTCCGCTTACTTGCCGTTACTCGCCGCCGTTGTGATAAGGACGCTAGCGCCTTGCCGCAGGTAACTTTCGACGGTAGCCTCCATGTTGAAGAATCCGGGCTTTCCTTCGGAGCCGTGCACGCTTTCATGGCTCATGGGAATCGTGAAGATCGATGGCGCGTCAGATCCGTCATCCAAGATAAGGTCAATCTTGACGGATGCCTCTCCGGCGATGTCAATCATCAGGCCACCGACAAAAAACTCCGCCGATTCTGGCCGTGCTTCGTGATCGTCAATGAAGCGATCATAGTAGAGATCATGGACCACAGCGATCATGCACTTGACGGCTGCCGAACCAATGTAAGCCTGCCCGGGTTTCAGGGCTAAGCGAAGAGCCGTCAATGCGTTCTTGCGACTGTCTTTGTGGCTCGTGCATGCGAGCGCGGCATCCTGCTCTTTTGCGGCAGAGGGCGTCTTTGTTTTAGGATTTCTTTTCACTCTTCTTTAATAAGTTCACTGCCGCTTCTCCGCACTAAACCCGATCGGAAGCATGCGGAGCGAAATTCCTGAGAAATACATTGACTTCCAGCCCGAATCCTGATTGCGCCATCCTGTCTTCTGCCAATACATTTGAGACGGGGTTGAACTCCAAGAACGTCGACAGTCGCGCCGATAGTCTGCCTTTCGCGCCATGGGATCACCGTTGTCTCGCCAAGTTCATTCGTTAGCGCGTTCGGCGCACCCACTCCATTGCTCGATAGCGCTGTCCATTTCCAATCCTTGTCGTCGCCGGCGGACAGTTTAGCCGATCATGCTTGCATTTCGGGCCCTTCTAAGGCAAAAGCGACTGGCGTGTCTTCTCCCGATAAAATTAGTTACATATTGAAAGTAATCGCGCTCAAAGTCAGCGGATTCCCATGGATAGAGGGCAGCCCGGTCGCTGCGATAGTTGCTGTGCCTGACGGTGTCGCTATTGCCGCAAAAGCGCGGCCTTGCATCCATGTTTTTCGCGACGGCGGAGGCGAGTATTCGTTCGCTGATGGTGTAATTGCAGTGAAGGATAAGTGCATTGTGCTCCAATCAAATCGCCCATGGCCGGAGCTCTATAAAGTGCTAGAGAAAGTACCGCGTGACTATTTTGGTTTGGTCAACACTTCTGAAGGCGAACCGCCATTTCTTCGCGTAAAAAACCTACTGGAAGATGGGTACACCGCAGATCCCCCCAAGGGTGATGACAGATATGCGGCCTGGGCGTTAAAAATTCTTTTTTGTTGGAACAGATGGAATGGGCAGCACCCTACCGGATGGAAAGAGCGGGCTAGCGACCTCTACGGCGGGGAGGCTATGTCGAAGATGTCGGAGACGCGTTTTAATTCAATAGTTGATCTCCTTCAGAAAACATGCACCGCTATTGGTCTGAAGAATGGCCGGATAATAGACTTCGATGGGCCATACGAAGGCATTGTCGCATGTTTGGAGGCAGCCAAGAAAATTGAGTGAGTTCATTCATTGTTGCTGCGCTCAAATGATAGTTGTTCCAGCGCAGAAATGAGCAGGACACCCTCCCTCGAAAATCTGAGCAAACAGACATCGATTTCGGATGGCTTCAGTCATACAACTGATGGCAATATGCTCTGCCTACATTTCGTCACCCCACCCGGATTGCCCCCCGCGTGAAAATTTTTCAGACCCGTTTAGACCGCTTTAGGCCGCCAAATCGGGTGGGCGAACCCGTCTGCCGTGGTTTGGGATTTCACATGGAAACGCCAGTTTTTCTCTGTGAAAAATACTGGTCGGGCTGGCGGGATTCGAACCCGCGGCCTCTTCGTCCCGAACGAAGCGCTCTACCAAGCTGAGCCACAGCCCGATGTTGAACTCGCGATTTCACAGCGAGGGAATGCTCTCATACAGGCAGGCGGGCGCGTTGTCCACCGCTTTCTGAAAAGCGGTTTGGCCAAAACAATGGTAAACGGGTTGTGGCAATGGGTTGAAAAATTCGAAGCCCCACATTTCGAGCGGGCGATTCTAAATTCTAGACCTGCGGATTTGGGGGCGTTATCACCCTCAACGACCGAGCGTCCCCTTGCGAATGCGGCGTTCCGATCGCGCCTTCTTTGCAGGCGCCTGTGCCGAACCTTACGCTTTCACGTTAACCGCATGCTCCTCGCATCTCTTGTTCCAACTCTGGCCTGGTTTTCCATTGGCTTGCTGGCCACTTTCCTCGAGATCAAGCTGATCATCCTGGAGCAAAAACAGAAAGCGCGGCTGCGCCAGGTGCACGGATTCATCATTTTGTTCATCCTGGCCTGTTTCTATGGCAGCTATCATACGATGCAGACGCGCAATTGGGACGGTCTGGAGGCGATGGCGGAGTCGATTTGGAAGGAAAAGCCTGCCGGCCTTCCCATCGTCATTCAGATGGACCGGCAAAAAGGCGCCTGGATTTTCTACTATGTCGGCAAGGAGATGAAGTATCTCAAGGAGATGGATGCCCTGCCGAAACGACCGCGCGACACCATGCGACTCGTGGACTCCTCGGTGGACGTCTCATCAAAGAACCTTTCCACGATCGTCTATTTCGATCTCGTGCCGGGAAACTCCAAAACTTACATCATTCCCAAGGACCCCGAACCACTTACGCTCACATCATTAACCCTCGATGCTGTGGTCTACGATGCAAAGTCTTCGCGGTGGCTCGGAAGAAAGAGCTTCGATCCTCCGGCGTTGCCTCAGGAGCTTCGCGCACGGGATACAAGCGTCCTGAAAACTCCCATTCTCGACGACGTTCGGCGTTGGGCGACCAAAGGCGAGTAACAACCCATTGCCACCTCCAAGGATTACTTCTTGGGCAGGTTCGCCAGCGGTTTTGGCTTCTCGCTCACTACTTCAAACGTAAAGTCCTTATAAAGGACCACCCATTTTCCATCGGGGGTGGGATCCTTGCTACAGAGCAACAGTTCGCTGGGCGGATCGGACTCTTTTCCACCGAAGTAGGCGAACCCTAACGGCTCGTTCGGTGAAGAGGGGCTTCCAAATATGGTGTTTTCGCCAAGGTAATCCGGGAACAGAGCAAAGAGGCTGGCGGGGTAGGAGCCATTGTTGTCCATGGCGAAGAGCCTGCAAGCAAGCCCCAACTGTTTCGCACGGGAAGCGATAAGACGCAGCATGCGCGCATCCGCTTCGCTGGAAACGGGCTGACCTGCAGTTTTGTCGGCCGGCGCTTCGCCAAAGGCCGCCACAGAGAATAGGACAATCGCCAGGGCCGTGAATAGTTTCATTGCTTCTTTTTCGAGCATTTTTGCCGCTCCGGAAGTGTGGTCTTTCTCCCGGAGCTTGTCATGTGAATTCAATGCCGGAAGTTCACCTGACAACAAGCCGCCGATCACGTTGCGCCAAACGGCGCCTACCTGAGGTTTTTTCACCGCAGATTTCACAGATGGGCACAGATTTACAGAGGTTTTTATTCCCAAATATCCGGGGTTTTTTACTTAAACCGGCTTTAGGTAAGTCCAATCCCAAAACTGACCCGAACGGCGCTAAGGTAAGATTACTTAGGGATGCTTTTCAACTTTGCTCCGAACTCCCTCAGCCCCCTCCCGGGAAACGAAGTTTCCCGACCGGCCTCGGAGAGGCCGGCTACAGCGCGTATTCCCAGGATGACGCGTTCTCTTTGTGTGAGCGCTCGCTGTAGCCGGCCTCTCTGAGGCCGGTAGCGACGCACATCGAAGGCGTCAGGTGTGAATTGTGTGAAGATTTCATCGTTGGACGCCCTTGAGCCCCCTTCCCTATCTTAGCGCCGTCCCGATCTCCCTCTCCATCGGATCATTTCGGCGCTCCGCCGTTGCGGAAGCGTTGCGCCAAGCGAAGAGCGTGGCGAATCGGACGCAGGTCCCCTGCCTTATTTCGACTCGCTAAGCTTTTTGCCAAACGCGTATTACCTGTCGATACACCCCTCCATGCGCCTCTCCATTCTCTCCCTCCTCGCCGCAGTCTCGACCACCCTGGCCGCCGAAGCGCCGCCGGAATACCGGTTCAAGATCGAAACGTTGATCGAAGGAATGCCGCAGCCGATGGAGCTGCAATTTGCGCCCGATGGACGCATCTTCTTCATCGAGATCGCGGGGAAGCTGAAGATCTACCACCCCGATACGAAACAACTGGTGGAAGCGGGGGCGCTCAAGGTTTTCAACGGCCAGGAAAACGGGTTGCTCGGCATGGCG
>Ga0206949_1293_pt1 | contig 13551 bp, 18 predicted proteins | sample Alteio_BWOrgHeat_40_FD_153240 | JGI IMG/M metagenome (GOLD analysis project Ga0206949, IMG submission 153240) | Enriched cells from forest soil in Barre Woods Harvard Forest LTER site, Petersham, Massachusetts, United States -... | ecosystem: Environmental > Terrestrial > Soil > Temperate forest >...
TTTTGATACCCTGCCACCGGGTGATCAAATCCACCGGCGAATTTGGGCAGTACCATTGGGGGCCGAACCGCAAATCGGCAATTATTGGATGGGAAGCGGCTCAATTGGGTTTGGTTGGATAGAATCCAGTCCGAAGTCAGTAAAGTCAGTAAAGTCCGAAAGCAGCGGCAATTGGCCTTTCCGCAAGATAACGGTACAAAATAAATTCAGTTTTAACCACAAAGACCACAAAGAACACAAAGAAAAATTTGTTGAACTATTAAAGCTTGGTGGCCTCTGCGCCTTCCCCCTCGGTGTTCTTTGTGGTTAAATTCTACACAGTCTTTTATATAGAATGAAATGAAGGAAAAAATCATGCACCTGGATTGGCCAACGCTAACCGAAAGTTTAAATAACAACGGTTATGCAATAGCAAGTAAGATTTTAAATGACGAGGATTGCGCCCAACTGATCAGCCAATATCATGACCACGCGCTTTATCGCAAAACTGTCATTATGGAGCGCCATGATTTTGGCTTGGGAGAATATAAATACTTCAGTTACCCGTTACCGGAAATTGTACAGGCACTAAGAGAAAGTATCTATCCAAACCTTGCCCCGGTAGCCAATAACTGGATGCGGGTTTTAAATATCGATGTGCAATATCCGGCAGGCTTTGAGGATTTTATGGAGAATTGCCATATAGGGGGTCAAAGCCGGCCGACGCCATTAATATTAAAATATGAACAGGGCGGCTATAATGCTTTACACCAGGATTTGTACGGCGATATTTATTTCCCGATGCAGGCAGTAATTTTTTTAAGCGAACCGGGTGTTGATCATGAGGGTGGCGAATTTGTTTTAATAGAACAGCGGCCAAGGGCTCAATCGAAGGCAATTGTGCTAAAACCCCGGAAGGGTGATATGCTGATCTTTACCACCAACTTCAGGCCGGTTAAAGGCATTAAAGGATATTACCGGGTAAATATGAAACACGGCGTAAGCGAGGTTACTTGCGGAGACAGGTATACACTGGGCATTATTTTTCATGATGCTGCATGATCAGGCATACTGAATTGGGCGTTCGTCCGTTTGAACGAAGCAGGCAACTGAAAATGTCGTTGTATGCGAAGCGCATTACACTGGCAGGCAACCTGAAATTGAAGATTTACGGGAGACTAAACTGCCCTTCGGGCAAAAGGATGAAGGTTGAAAACCGTGTTTTCTTCGAATCGGAAGCTGAAGCGATTGCGAATGGCTTCAGGCCCTGCGGGCATTGCATGAGAGCGAGGTACACGGAGTGGAAAGCGTCGGCGAAATAAATAATAATATAAATCCCGGGGTACAAACGAATGCATCTTCCGGACTTTCGGACTTTCCGACTTTCGGACTTGTTTCTATATTTGTCGTTCTATGTTAAAAAAAGCGTGTTTAGCTATAATTTCTGTTTTCTTTTTACTGAGCGCCAAAGCCCAATCGGCCGATTCCGTTTACAATCAGTATCTCAATTTTAACTTGGCAAGGTTCCAGGGTCAGCAGGACCAGGCCCTGGTGCTTGGCGAAAACCTGATCCCGCTGGCGGGTAAGCTGCCCGAAAAAGCCCGCGTCAGTTTCTATTTTTCAATAGGGAAGTTATACGAGGACGACAGCCAACCGGATAAAGCTTTGCCACTTTATGAGAAGGTAGCCGCAGCCGCTCCTGATTATTACGTGGTGCATCGCGCCCTGGGGTATTTATACCTTGACAAAGCCAGGGTGATAGAAGACAAAATTAACTTAGCCGCAAATGACAAAACGAACGCCGACACGCTTCGCGCGGCTTATACTAAACTGGTACAAAAAATTCTGCCGCATCTTGAAAAGGCGCAAGCCTGCGATCCCAGCGATGATACGCTCGATATCATCAAAACCTTATATAAAAAAATCAATGATACACAGGGCCTGGCAACGCTGGATGACCGCCTTAAGCAATTAGCGCGAAGTTGTATCGACGTTTTAAACGACATTTAACCATTTTTGCGTTATTTTGCCTGCTATGAAAATGAGCAAGTCGGCGACCAAAATTGTGGTCCGTGTTTTTTTTATTCTCGTGCTTTTCGCTCTCGTCCCTTTTTTTTATGGCGATCAACACAAATTTCAAAACATTTATTTTGCCTTTCCGCACAAATGGGAAATGATCTTCCCGCTGATCATCATTACCGCATTTCTTTTTCTGCTGGTCACTTGCGCTATTAAAAAGTTTAATGAACCTGAATTAAACTGGTTGCTGGTAGTAAATACCATCGTGCTAACTGCCTATGGCGTTGCCATTTTTATAAAGGTTAGCCATATGGTTTGATTGGAGGTAAAAGGCGAAAGGTAAAAGGTGAAAGGCGAAAGGAAAAGGTGCGTTGGATTATTCGTTTTTCATACCTTTAGCTTTTAACCTCAAAAAAATGCGGGATTACAAAAAGCTGGATATCTGGAAGAAATCGCATTTGTTGACTAAGAAAATTTACAATTACGTTTTGCCCATAATGCCTGTAGAGGAGCGTTTTGCGTTAACGAACCAGCTGAGAAGATCAACCTATTCTATCCCGCTTAATATTGTAGAGGGTTGCGGCAAAAATTCAGATAAGGATTTTGTCCATTATCTTGATAATGCCCTTGGTTCGGCACATGAAGTAGAATATACTTGCTACTTGATTTACGACCTGGGGTTTATAGAAGAAAAATTGTACAACGTATAAACGCCGCCGTCAACGAGATTAAGGCTATGTTAATTGCTTTTATAAAGTTTCTTAGAGGTGAATAAGAACCGGGTTCGATCTCCAACTCCTACCTTTAACCTTTAACCTTTCGCCTTTCACCTTCCCTACGTCTTATCTTCTGTGGACGGCTTCATCTTCTCCAGGGCTGATTTTTTCTCGGTGTGCCCGCTGCCCATCAGGAAGCCCCAGGGTTTCATATTTTCTACCCGGTCGAAAATGATCTTTAAAATTGCGAGTATCGGGATTGACAGGAACATACCCGATAACCCCCATATCATTTCGCCTAAAACGATCCCCAGGAAAGAAACCAGGGCATTCAGCTTAACTTTGGAACCGACGATGGTTGGAAGCAGAAAATTGGAATCGATAAGGTGTATCGCGACAACGCTTATGGCCACCTCCAGCACCTCTTTGATACTGCCCGTTGCAAACGTTATCAGGGAGCTTAGCAGCAGGGCCGAAAAGATGCCAACATATGGTATGAGGTTAAAAAAGGCTACTATTATCCCCAAAAGCACTGCATATTTAATGCCGATGATCCAAAACGCGATACAGGCTATGCAAGCTACCAAAAGCATCTCCAATAGCAGACCCAGGATGTATTGCCTTAGTATGCGTTGAATGTTTAGAACAATATCGTGCACGATGGCGGTATAATCATCGCTGAATACCCATTCAATAAACCGGATGAGAATACTGCGGTACAGAAGGATAAGCAAGGTAAAAACAATGATAAACACATAGAAAAGCATCAGTGAGGAAATGACGCCGACGGTTTGGCCTGCTACCTCTCCGCCTGACGCCATCAACTTTTGAGTGGTGCTGTGTACGTAGCTCATTTGTTTGCTGGCGTTGATGTGAAAAGCGTCCTGTATCCATTGGGAAAGATTGTCGACCGATTGGCTCACCTGGGTTTTCAGCATAGGCCAGTCACTCGCCAGTCCCGAAATTTGCGAACCGACGACATACAACACCAACCAGATAAGAATGATAAGCAATATGATGGACAGAAGCCCCGACAAGCCGCGGGGAATGCGCAGCTTTTTTTCAAAAAATGAGGCGACCGGGTATAACAGGATGGCAAATATAAAACCGAATATCAAAGGGTCGAGGATTTCTTTTGCAAGTATAACCACATAGCCCAGTGCTATCAGCGCGATGAGTACCAGGGCAAGTTTTTCGTAAAACGGGGTAGATATTTTTTTTGCAGGCATAACCGGGGGTTTTCAATAGCTAAGGCAAAACAGCACATTGCGTTTATCAGTTTGAAGATAGGAATAATCATTTGATAAACTATTTTTATTAAGAAAATCGGCGTAATGTTCAAAAGCATCTCATCCTCGTAATTTTTGGCAATTATTTTGCTCTGACAACAATTATTTACCTATAGAAAAATATCATGGCAAAGTATTCAGAAAAAGCACAGGAAAAAGTGCACGAAGTCATGCACGAAATGAAAGAAGGCAAATTAAGAAGCGGCCGCAGCGGCAAAAAAGTTACCGACCCGAAGCAGGCCGTTGCCATAGGTTTATCCGAAGCGCGCAAAGAAGGGGCAAGGGTGCCGAAGAAAAAATAATGCCGGGACTAAACGGGGTAGAGATACGACGCATCGCGTCTCTCGAACCATAGCCTTTCCCCAAACGTATTCGGACTTTTACGATTTCAAATATTCGGTGGCGGCCCAATCTTCCAGCTTACCATCCTGGTCTACTTTTATCAGGTTCTCAACGGCGGATTCCCGTTTGTGATTTTTTTCCATTTGATATTTCGCAATCAAAGCCCGAAGTCCGGCAGCATTTGCTGCGTTCGTGTTGGGCACATCTTTGTGCTGAAGGACATATTTGGTATAGCCGCCCATAAAGGTGATCATCAGGTCGGGGTTCTTCTTCGATAGTTTTAACAAAGGCGATCCGATAGAGATGGTAACCGTGGGGCTGCCGGTAATCCATGCAATCAAAAAGGTATTGGCTTCCTTCCGCTTATCCTGCTCATCATCCCACGAAGTTTGCTGCAGCCAGTCAACCGTATTGATCACGTCTTGTTCGTATTTGGAATAATCTTCTTTCGCCTTTAAAGTGTAGTCTTTCGGAACTTCATAGGTTTGAGCCGTCGCAGATTTACATAGGGCCAGAAGGCTGACAAAAGTAATTAACAATAATTTTCTCATGATTTTTGGTTTTGATAAGGTAAGTATAGGGAATGTTTTTGAAGATTTCTAATGGGATGTAAAAGCATCCATAATATCCATCAGTACAATTGCCTCCTCAATCGAACAGGGATTTGCTCCATATCCACTAAAATAAGCAACAATTTTTTCGATCATCGGCTGCTGGATATGCTGCGGATGCGTAAAGTTTAGGGTTTGTTCTTCCTCGTCGGTTTTGTAGCTTATGAAATTTCCAAAAAAAGGGAATATAATTTTGCCTTTGGTGCCGATGATTTCGCAGGTATCTGTCGTTTGGTTTTCGGCTACGTTAAAACACCATGATCCGTTTACCACGATGTTATTTTTAAACAGGATCTCGCCGCAAACATGATCGTCCGCCGGAGTAGCACCCGACTGATTAAGCGAAAATCCATGATACCTCACCGGTTCGCCAAAGTAAAACAGCATCAGGTCAAGCTGGTGCGGGGCAAGGTCGTGAAAATAGCCGCCGCCGGATACCTCCGGCTGCAGGCGCCAATTGACTGCTGTATCGGCGATGAGCGCCGGCTTTCGGCTTTGCCACATCCTGATCTGTACTGTCCGCACGTCGCCCACAATTTTGCTGTCCAGCAATTCCTTCACCTTTAAAAACATGGGCAGCGCCCTGCGGTAATGGGCAACGGTTAGTTTTTGATTTGGATGATTTTTTACCGCTTCCGCAATTCGTCGCGCCTCGGCGGCGTTGCGGGTAACCGGTTTTTCCACATAAACGTTAAAGCCCCTGGCAAGTGCTTCGATGGCGTAAGCCGCATGGGAGTCGGGCGGCGTGGCGATATACACCGCATTTATGCCCTCATGCTCCATTAATGCCGCTGCCTCGCTGTACCAGTTGGCAATGCCATGCCTGCGTGCGTAATCCGCGGCTTTTTCGGCATCACGGCGCATAACGGCCAGTAAGCTGCTTCCGGGCACTTTGTTAAAGGCCGGACCGCTTTTCTTTTCGGTCACATCGCCGCAACCAATTATACCCCAGTTGATCATCCCAATTTTTTATGTAGAGACGCAATACTTTGCGTCTCCGGCTTTGCAAAATTTACTGCCTGTCAGCGGGAGACGTCCCATACGTACGGGACGTCTCTACCTTTTATTTCAATATCTCTTCTATTTTCGTCAATTCCTCAGCCGAAAACTCAATATTATCCAAACATTTAAGTGAATCGGCCAGCTGCTCAGGGCGGCTTGCGCCGATGAGCACCGAGGTTACCCTTGAGTCTTTCAACAGCCATGCCAATGCCATTTGAGCCAGCGTTTGCCCGCGTTTTTCAGCTATGGTATTTAGCTTCCTGGCCTGGCTTATCCTTTGGTCGGTTACCTGGTCCAACTGCAAAAAGCCGGTTGATTTTGCCGCCCTCGAATCTTCCGGTACGCCGTGCAAATACTTATTGGTAAGCAAACCCTGTGCTAAGGGCGAAAAAGGTATACAACCGACCCCATCTTTTTCCAAAACATCCAGTAAACCACCTTCTACCCAACGCTCAAACATCGAATATTTTGGCTGATGGATAAGGCAGGGGGTGCCCAACCTTTTCAATATCGCAATTGCTTCATCCGCTTTATCTGCTGGATAGTTGGAGATACCGGCATACAAGGCCTTTCCTTGCCGCACGATCAGGTCGAGCGCGCTCATCGTTTCCTCCAGCGGGGTATCCGGGTCGGGGCGGTGGTGGTAGAAAATGTCGACGTATTCAAGCCGCATGCGTTTAAGACTTTGGTCGAGGCTGGATACCAGGTATTTTTTGGAACCCCACTCGCCATAGGGACCTTGCCACATGTAATAGCCGGCTTTGGTCGATATAATGAGCTCATCGCGATAGCTTTGGAAATCTTCTTTCAGCAGGCGGCCAAAGTTTTCCTCTGCCGATCCCGGCGGCGGACCGTAATTATTGGCAAGGTCAAAATGCGTGATGCCGCTGTCGAATGCCAGGTGCAGTATTTTACGGAAGTTTTCTGCCACATCCACATGCCCAAAATTGTGCCACAAACCCAGCGAAACCGCCGGTAGTTTGATGCCGCTTTTGCCGCAGCGGCGGTATTGCATGTTTTTGTATCGATCTGCTGAAGGTGAATATCTCATAAATTAATGTAAGTTTGACTATCCGAGTAAAAGTAAAATTTTAAAATTACCTGTATTGTAATTTTATCGTATAAAACACGGTTTTCGCTATACAGGTAAAAGCAATAATTGAATTAAAACATATGACCACCCAAAAATCGTTGATAAAGCCGATGATGCTTTTATCCCTTGGCATTTTATTAGTAGTATCGCCATTATTGATCAACAATTTTATCAGGATTCCTGACTTTTTGCGCGGCTTGTTAATGGGAGTTGGTATCGTTTCGGAGATAACCGCCTTGGTAATGTTAATAAATGTAAACAATAAAAATAAAAGAGCACAAGCCGGCTCTAAATGATAATCCGCCTTTACATCACCTCCGCCACCACAAAAGTGCTACCGCCAATAAAAACCAGGTCATTTTTGCCGGCATTTTGCTGTGCTGTTAAAAATGCAGCCTTAACTGAGGGATAAACCTCACCGCACAAACCAAAACTTTCTGCGTTTTGCTTTAAGCTTTCTGCATCCAGCCCGCGGGGTATATCTGGCTTGCAGAAATAATATACCGCATCCTTTAGCAGCATATCCAGTATTTTCCCGATGTCCTTATCATTTACCACACCCAGTACAAAGTGCAATTTTTCATAGGTTACATCGGCAATATTTCGCAGCACTTCTCTTATTCCTTCGGGGTTATGGCCGGTATCGCAAATGGTCAACGGGTGTTTGCTGAGCGTTTCCCAGCGCCCGTGCAAGCCGGTTAGTAACTTGACTTTTGATAAAGCTAATTGAATGCAATCATCACTAATTTCAAAGCCCTGTAAACGCAATTCAGTTACCGAACAAAGTACAGCTTTAAGGTTTTTTACCTGGTATGTGCCAGGCAGATCAAGGTGAAATTCGAGAAAAGTAGCGTCCGGTGATTGCAGCGTCACATCCAAAAACTCATTAACCTCATTGTCGGTGTGGTGAACATTGGACACTTTTAACAATTCAGAAGCAAATGATATTTTACTATGTTCGTTCCGGGCTTTTTCGGTAAAAATTTCCGCAACTTCCGGCTGATATTCACTGATTACAACAGGAACGCCCGGTTTAATAATTCCTGCCTTTTCCGCTGCGATCAACTGGAGGGTATCACCCAAAATATTCATATGGTCCCAGCCGATGTTGGTTATAACCGATAACAGCGGTGTAATAATATTGGTTGAATCCAGTCTGCCGCCCAGGCCCACTTCTATTATGGCGATGTCAACCTTTTCCCAGGCAAAAATATCAAAAGCCAGGCCAACGGTCATTTCAAAAAAAGAAGGCCGGATATCTTCAAAATCAGCTTTGTGCTTCTCTACAAAGTCAATTACTTCAGCTTCGCCGATCATTTCCCCGTTGATGCGGATGCGCTCCCTGAAATCTTTCAGGTGCGGCGAGGTGTATAAACCCGTTTTATAGCCTGCCGTTTGCAGGATGGCTGCCAACATATGCGAGGTGGAACCTTTTCCATTGGTACCTGCGACATGCACGCTTTTGAATTTATGTTGCGGATCGCCAAGCCTTTTGCATAATTCAATGGTATTATCCAGGTTAGCTTTATAGGCTGAAGGGCCCACGCGGGTAAACAGGGGTAGCTGGGAGTAGAGGTAGTCGATGGTTTGCTGATAGTTCATGGTCCATAGTTCATGGTTCAAAGCCTTGTCAGCCGGCTAACCACGGAACCGGCGGCAAAGTTAAATCAATGTTTATTTAATAAAAGCAATAAAATGAGATTCCACGGCGACTATGAACTATGATCCATGAACCATAAATCTGCTATATTTGATCATGCCTGAAAATAAACCACCTGTCACCGGAAGATATATCGATCCCTTAGTTGATTTTGCTTTTAAGAAAATATTTGGCAGCGAGCCGAATAAGGATTTGCTGATCGCCTTTTTAAATGAAGTATTCAAAGGGCGTAAACACATCGCCGACCTTGTTTATAACAAAAACGAACACCCGGGCGAACTGCCGGATGAAGGTGCGGTGATATTTGATTTATTGTGTACAGGTGATAAAGAGAGCAATTTTTGATAGAGGTACAACGCGGCCGGCAGGGGCGTTTTAAAGAAAGAGCGCTATTTTACACTTCGCGGCTTATCAGCGACCAGGCGCCAAAAGGCCGGCGTACAGAATGGGGGTATGATATTACCGAGGTCTATTTGGTCGCGCTGCTGGAAGACTTCACGCTACAGGGTAACCCGCCCGGTAAATACCTGCACAATGTTTGCTTGTGTAATGTAGAAACGGGAGAAATATTTTACGATAAGCTGGGTTATACTTATATTGAATTGCGTAATTTTGTTAAAACGGATGCCGAACTGGAAACCGATTTGGATAAATGGCTGTATTTTTTAAAGAATATGCCAGGTTTAGAGAAATTGCCGGTTTACCTTCGTAAACCGATATTTGAGAAGCTTTTTAACATTGCAGAATATAGTAATCTTACAAAGGAGGAAAAAGCCATGTACGATAGCAGTATGAAATACAAATGGGATAATAAAAATGTGCTGGATTATGCAGTACAGGAGGCCGTACAGGAGGCCGTGCAGGAGGCGAAGCAGGAGACCAAACGGGAAACATTAATGGAAGTCGCCCGCGAGCTAAAAAAAGAAGGCCTGTCAATAGAGTTCATTGCTAAAGCCACCTCTCTTTCAATTGAAGAAATTGAGAAGCTTTGATCTGGCTATGTACGATAGCAGTATGAAATACAAGTGGGACAATAAGAACGTGCTGGATTACGCTGTGGAAGAGGCGAAGAAAAAGGCGAAATTGGAGACATTGAGAGATGTGGCCCGCGAATTAAAAAAAGAAGGTTTATCCATCGATTTTATTGCTAAAACCACGTCTCGTTCTCTTGAAGAGATAGAAAAGCTGTAATCTATTCGAGGCTATTTTTCCGCATATACGTCTGATGGCGTCAAAATAGGCACATAATGAGATCAGGCGCCTATAATAAATTTTAGAGGCATTATTTTACCTTGAATAAAAATGTATACTCACCGTCGTGATCGCCTGAAACCGGTGTAGAGGAGTTAAACTTACATTTTTTGATCGCAGCCTCGCAGCTTTGGATCATATTTAACTCGGCTTTTGTCTTTCTTCGATTATAACCCGCTTTTATAACATTTCCATTCGCATCCACCGTAAAATCTACCACCACCACGCCGGGCACATTATGGGCATCCTCCACATCCGGCGGGTCAACAAGGCTCCAGTTTCCTGCCATGTTTAATCCATTGCCGGAGCCGCCCGGCCCGTAGTTATCACTCAGTGTCGAGCCGTTCCTACTCCCCTGGTTGCCGGGCGTATTGGTAGTGCCATCGCCACCGCCATTGCCTGCTTTTGAGGGCCCTTTATACAGGGCAGCCTGGTTTACCACTTCTTTTTTAACAGGTTTGGCGACTTCTGCAGTTGCCGGGCTTTTTGATTTTTTTGAATTTGGCGTAACTGCCGGCGCATCTTCATTATCCTGGGTCACCACCTTTTCCTGGCTGGTTTCCACCTGCGATTTTTGCTCCGTCGGGGGTGCCGGCGTTACTTTGGTGGTTTGCATATGATTGGCATTCGGCGCAACAGAGGGCTCTTCGGTGCTGCTGATGTCCTTACCCATACCGGCATCCGTGGTGCCATAATTTACCACCACGCCGCCGGTGCCGTCAACCTGAACCGGAGGGTTTTCCATGATAATAATATAACACAAAAATACTAAGGCAACCATTATAATGCCGGTTACCATTAAGGCTTTTGGGTAATTATTTTCTTCTTCGTAGTTCATTTCTTTAGTTCATGGTTCATGGTTCATAGTTCATGGTTCATAGTTCATAGTTCATGGATGTTCGTGGTTCATGGATGTTCATGGTAAAAAGGCGCTTCGAAGTTTATGAACAACGAACTCTTTTTGCAGCTGCCATGAACTATGAACCATGAACTATGAACTATTTCGCAGCTGCCATGAACCATGAACCATCAACTATGAACTACTTAGCCACCGTCGCCAGTACCAGTTTAATATTCAGTTTTGCGGCCATATCCATGATATCAACCACATCCTGTATGGCTACCGTTCGGTCTACATGCAAAATAATGGTCAATTCAGGATATTTCTGTTTGTCAGTTGTTAATTCCGCAGGAATATTTGCCAAAGCCATCGGTTTATTGTTCACCGTGTAGGTCAAATCCTTGCTAATGGTAACGTTTACCGTTTTTTTAGATAAAGCTTTTCCCGCCTTTGATTTTGGCAGCAATAGTTTGATCACATTCGGGTTAGTAAGCGTTGAGGCGATCAAAAAAAACAGCAGCAGGAAGAACATAATATCGTTCATCGCCGAGGTATGCACCTCGGCTGAAACAGCCCTGGATTTTTTTCTCAAGTTCATTTGCTCGGTTCCTCTAACAAATCAATAAACTCAATCGCATCGGTCTCCAGTTTCAGGATCACCTTGTCAACCATCATATTCAGGATATGGTAACCTACATAAGCAATTATACCCACGAACAGGCCGGCTGCCGATGTTATCATTTTAACGTATAACCCCCCTGAAATCGTACTTATGCTAAAGTTGTCCGTTGTCGAAATATCAAAAAATATCTTGATTACCCCGATGATCGTTCCAAGGAAGCCGAACATCGGCGCTATACCGGCAACAATGCCCAAAATCCCGATATTTTTTTCAAGCTTGGACACTTCAAGCTTGCCTACGTTTTCTATAGCCCCCTCGATATCTTTTATGGGCCGCCCGATGCGGAGCAAGCCTTTTTGGAGCATGCGCCCCAGCGGGGTATTGCTGTTGCGACACAGCGCCTTTGCCGATTCCAGGTTGCCCGACAGTATACTGGCGCGCACCTGCACTGTTAGGTTCGAGTCGTCTTTGGAAGCTTTGCGGATGGTAAAATAGCGCTCGAAAAAGATCACCAAAGCCAGCACCAGCAAAATTCCGATCGGCAGCATCACCCATCCGCCTTTTATAAGCAAATCTCCAAAGTGGATCTCTTGTGTCGGCGTTAGGGCCTGGCTCGCGGTTTTCGCGGTATCAGCCAATTTGTGCGCCGTATCTACTGCCTGAAAAAATAGTAATGTCATTTTTTTGGTATGTTTCTTATTGAGGGTTTACTTTAACGGAAACCTTTGGTTTTTTAATTTTACCGGCCTTGTATAGTAAATTGAGTACCGAATCCGCTTCAGCCTCAGTTGGGTACGCACCAACGGATACATGGATGTAGGGCCCTGGCGCATCAAGTACGATATAAGCGTTATAACCCATTCTCTTTAAATAGGCGACCCGTGCATTTGCTGGTTGCAGGTTGTTAAATTGATTCGTAATCGCTTCCCATCGCGGCGCTTTTACACTATCAGGCTTGGCCGCTGTGATAGCGGCTTTCTTTGCAGTATCTGTAGCCGGCATTGTTTTTTTTGCGCTGTCCTTCTTTATTTCTTTGGACTCATGTCGAACTACAGCCGCCGTATCTGCCGGTTTGCCCGTTAACTTATCGTACTCAACCTTTATTTTGTCAAATGCCTGCGGGTAAAATTTATAAACGCCAAACGCAGCAAGACCCAGCAAGGCCACAATAATCAACAGAATAAGCCAAACATTAACACGCCTTTTTTGCTCAACTTCAACCTCGTCCTCGTAATATTCCGGCGAATGTATGGCCCGCGGTGGCGGTGGCGTAGTGGCAACTGTTGGGGCAGGTGCGGCCGCGGGCTGATCCGGCGCCAAAACCGGCCGCTTCGTATCAGCTGATAATGGCTGTGTGGCTTTAAAAATATCGATGGAAGGGAAGCCGTAAAATTCCGGGTCGGCAGGAATTCGTTCATTTGGTTTAAAAACCAGCTGGTCCTGGTCGCCTTGAAACGACCCAAGATCGGCAAATAAATATTTACCTTTCGATGCGTCCTCTTTCAGTTTGGTGATAAATTTCTCAACAAAGTATTTGGACGATGCCAGCGAAATATTTTTTTTGTCGGCCACATACTGGGCAAAAGTTTCGTCGTCATTAGGCAGGGGCACAAACTTAACCTGGTGGTAGGGTGGATAAAACCGGCCCTCGGTATCATTATAATAGGCGTTTACGCGGTTACGGATGAAATAGCCAAGCCCGGGCACGTTTACTTCATCGTGCAGTCCCAGTAGTTCGCTTAAATAGTCGGCTAAATTCATTTTTTAAAAGTACGGTTTATTATAATCTATCAAAATCCTCGTAAAAACCTTTGTGTCCTTTGTGCCCCTTGTGTTAAAAAATAACCACGAAGGACACAATGAGCACAAAGATAGGACGAAGACAAATTTTTGTTGATCAATATTATTAATAGCTTTAAAATTTAAAGCCAACACCGCCAAATATATTAAATCCGTAGTCAGGATAGTATAACCATGTTGTATTTGTTCCGTTTAGCAAATTGTTTACATGCACAAAAACGGAGAGTTGTTTGGTTGCCTTGTATTCCACTTCGCCGCTTGCATCAACAAAAGAGCTGATCGAGCTATAGGTTTTTGCGTCGGCCGGCAGCGGCGTAAGCCCGGCA
>Ga0206949_1294_pt1 | contig 13529 bp, 12 predicted proteins | sample Alteio_BWOrgHeat_40_FD_153240 | JGI IMG/M metagenome (GOLD analysis project Ga0206949, IMG submission 153240) | Enriched cells from forest soil in Barre Woods Harvard Forest LTER site, Petersham, Massachusetts, United States -... | ecosystem: Environmental > Terrestrial > Soil > Temperate forest >...
AATAATTTTTTACCCCTCCCCTAATTTAGGGGAGGCTGGGTGGGTATAACCGGATGCCGGGAGTTTTCCATTCGGCCCAGACATTACCCTCTACCCCCTCTGTCGGCTGTGCCGACATCTCCCCCTAAATATAGGGGGAGAAAAATTGTCTTTTACTCCTCCCCTAAATTAGGGGAGGCTGGGTGGGGTTAAAAAAAAAAGCGGCCCGAACCCCGAGCCGCCCTGTAATACATTCTTTTTGTGTTAAACGGCCAGTTCTTTTTGGCTGCGCAAAAAAGTGTATTTGTTTTTGGCTAATTCAAACCCTCCGAACAGTATCGCACAAAATACGATATCGCCCAACAGCATATTGCGCTCAAACGGGATGGCCGCTACCAGCGAGGCGCCATAACCTGCTAAAGTACGCGGATAAAGCGCTGCGGCTCCGCTTTCCCAGGGAATGTCGGTTATTAACCAGTGTATGGCAACGGCCGCCAAAGAGGCTATGCCGACATTGGCAACGTTGGCTTTTTTAATGAGGCTGCCAACAAACACGATCAAAGCGAAGGCGATATAAACCCCATACGAATTGGGTGACCATAAAAACCATTGCGAAGTGTATAAATAATTGATCAGCACATCGCTGGCGAACAGGGTAACAAGTACAACAGCATAGCCCTTCCACTTATCGGTAAAATAAGCGCCGCCAAACAGCGCGATAGCCCCTACCGGCGTAAAATTGCTGAGCACGTACGGAAATTTATAGGAAACAAACCGCATGGCGGCCGCCGCAACGATCATCAAAACAAGTATGGCGGTGCGGGTATTGATCTTTTGTAATGACATGGCGAAAAATTATTGAGTAAAATTAGTTTATTTAGAACCAGGAATCAAGAGCCGGGAGCCAAGAAAATTAAATGGTTTCTACCTTGATTCATGGTTCTTGGTTACTGGCTCTTATTTAATTGATTTGGTACCGTATGCCGGCCATAAAATTAAACCGCTCGGTATTATAACCCACCCAATCGGTATATTTTTCATCGAGCAGGTTTTTAAGGTCGGCAAACAGGTTGATATGGCTGTTTACGGCGTACTGGAGGTGTGCATCCAGCAGGCTGTAGGCCTTCAGGGTTACTACCGACGAGGTAAAAGTTACGTTGTTGAATTCTTCGTCGGGCCGGTCGCCGGTAAGTTTATAACTCAGGCCGGCTGTAAAGTGCTTTGTAATATCATAAAACGCATTAATGCCAAACGTATTTTTAGGGCGGCGGATAAGGTTGCCCGAGGTCACGCCGTTCTGATCGGTCAAAGCACCGGTTACGTAGGCCCAATAAGCCGAGGCGTTAAAGTTATCCTGTTTAAATTTCAGTTCGCTTTCAAAGCCTTTATCTTTTTGCAGCTCGCCGTTGGCGTACACACCATAGGGCGGGTTAGGCAGCGGCAGAAAATAAATCACACTTTTAGTATTGTACCTGAAAAATGTGGTATTAAATGACAGCGCGTTCTTTACAATTTCCCAATCAAAACCAGCCTCGTAGGACGTGGTGGTTTCGGGTTTTAGCAGCAAGTCGCCGTATTGCGAGAATAGCTGGTAAAGCGACGGTGATTTATAAGCCGAAGCAGCCGTGGCAAATATTTTAAGCTGATCGAACAAAAGCACCGAAGGGTTAATGGTATAAGTAAAGTTTTTGCCGTAGTTGTGGTCGTGGTTATAGCGACCGCCCAGTTCCATGTGAAATATACCTTCTTTTAAAAACAACGAGGTATAGATGCTGCCGATGCTGTTGTTCGCCTTACCCGACCGGATGGTATCGTACGTGCTAAGCTGATCGGTGTTGAAATATTTGTAGTCGATCCCGCTGGTTATATCCAGGTGCTTGCAAATGCCGTAAGTGAAAACTGCTTCGGCGTCGGTAATGCGGCCGGTATTTTTTTGGTACGAGCCGAAATCTCCGTTAGCAGCGCTTGCGGGGTCGTTATAATTGTTCCAAACATCGTTCTGGCTTAAATTGATACGCAAAGTTCCTTTATCGAGTTTTAAATTGCCGCCGATGCCGCCAAATAAAAAGGTGTTGCCATAAGTATATGCGGGGTCGTCCATAAATGCGCCCTGGGGTAAATTCCCCAAATTTCGTGTCGCCTGGAAATTGCCGGTTAAAGCAAACCTGTCGCTTACCGGTTGATTTATATTGACGTTGAGCGCACGCTGGTGAAAATCATCATTCCTGAAATGCGCCTTGCCCGTTGTATCCGTAGCCGCCGGAAAACCTTTCGAGTCGGTATTGGAAAGGTTGATTGCGATGCCGGTTTTGTTTAAATTCCCGCTTAGGCCGACCGATTCCTTAAAAGTATCATAAGTACCGCCGCTTAAGGCTACATTGGTCTTAAGCCCCTGCCCTGCCGCGTGTTTGGTAATAATGTTTATTACCCCGGCAACCGCATCCGAGCCATACAAAGTTGAGCCGCTGCCCTTCAATATTTCGATGTGATCGATCTGATCCAGCGGGAAAGCATTTAAATCGTAGCTGTTATCAATTGCCGAGGCGTTGTTTACCGGAAAACCATCCACCAGGATGAGCGTGTTGCCGGTTGCCTCGCCGCGCAGGTACAATGATGAGCTGATTCCCGGCGCATTGTTGGCCCCCGAAAAGGTAATACCGGCCACATTGTTCAGCAATTGCGGCAGTGTTTCGCCCTGCGCGCGTGCAATGTCCTTAGCGCTGATAATGGTGACTACACGGCCGGTTTCGGATAATTTTTTTGGTGATCGTGTGGCAGTTACCTGCACACTGTCAAGCACCCGGGTGGTGTCCTGGGCGCGCGCGGCTGTGCTCAGCAGCGCAAGTTGCACAAGCCCCAGGCCTGCAGCAACAAAAACAAATTTTTTTTTCATGTTGTTGTGAGTTTTAGCCCACAGCAAACAGAAATGAAAAGAATGGAAACAAAAGCGAGTTTCACATTCAAGCTTCAATCCCCGAAAGCTATGAATACTGTTTATGCCGAGGCAGGTCTTCTGACTTACTCCCCTTTTGCCCGGCCTTCCCGTCGTGTTTTAAGCGGACAGTGGCTAAGAATGGGCAATGGTTTTGGAGCTTACAGCTGCGGGACAGTTACGGAATTACACCGTATTCCCTTTTAATCCTTCCCAATTATTCAGAAAGGAACCAAAGCGCAGCAAATGTAGGTTATGGATTTGTATTTGGCAACATTATCCTTAGTTTTAAAGTCATCAACAAAACAAATGATTAGTACATGGAGCTGCTAAGCAAATTACGCAAGCTATTTGTGCCTGGCGAAGGCCCCGCCGGGCTAAGGAGTGATTTTATTTATCCGTATTCCGCCGACGAACAAATAAGACGCGAAGAAATCTGGAAAAACCTTCAAAAGGGCATTTTACTGGAAGACAAGGGCTTAATGGTGCCCTGGTACTTTCCTTTTTTTAAAATGGAAACGATAAAGGAGCGAAAGCGCGAAATGGCCGACCGCACCGAATGGTATTTGGGCAAACGGATAATTTTGGATGGTTATGAAGCTCAACTGGAAACCATGCGTTGGAAACACATACCTGAAGAGAATCCGGTAAAACGCCTTACGGAAAACCTGGGCGTTGACGATGCGGGCCAGGAACGCTTTAACTGCCTGAAAAAACATTTGACCGACACGCTGGGGGAGCCTTCAAAGGTTGAGCTGCAGAAATTCGGTGTTTATGATATTGGCAACGTAAGCTGGGAAAAAGGTGATATTGCGCTAACCCTTGTTGGAATTGAACATTTCAACATCCGGTATACGTTTTATATCGGTTTGAAATTTACCAATGCGATTTATTAGTCTGGAGACTAAAGTCCTAAGCCTGTCTTGCGCTCTTCTGGCAATCGACTCAAGACTTTCGACTTTAGACGCAGGACTTTACTATTTAAGCTGCCCCGAGGAAGACAATATTTGCGTAAGGTTGATAACCTCCCTGATCTTTTGATCCAGTTCCTGAACCGCCTTGTCCATCATTTGCAATTCTTCTGTAAAAGGCTGTTTTTCCATACGCATCACTTCCATCAGGCCAAGTATCGATGCCACCGGGCGGCGGTATTCGTGAGACTGCACATAGGCAATATTCTTCAGCACTTCATTCTGCGCTGTAATCTCTGCTATTCGTTGCTTTTGGTCGTTGATGTCGTTCGCATTATAAACAACGCCGATTATTTTACCGTGATCATCTTTTAGCGGTTCCAAAAAAATATTCCACCAAGCCGGTTCCTTATTTTCAAAGTCTATAAGTATCTCTTTATTTATTTTTTTGCCCGCAAAAGCCCGGGTTAAACATATCCTGAATTCGCCTTTATAATGCGGGGTGATATAGTCAAGTACGCATTTTCCAATTTGAACATTTTTGCCATACATCTCTTTTATGAAGTTGGCCATTGCTTTATTAAAATCAATCACTTCCAAATCCTTGCCTATCAGCATGTGGCAAAATGCCGAGCTTTTAAAAAACGCCCTTAATTTGCGCTCCGACGTAATAATTTCTTCTTTTCTTTTTTTTAATTCCAGTTCCTGTTGGTGCATTATTTTCAAATTCATTTCAGCTTCTAATAAACGCACCATTTGCCGGGCCATGGTTGCCAGAATTTTCTTTTGCTTTAGGTTTAAATACCGGGGTTTCCGGTCGAAGATGCACAAAGAACCCAGCAGTAAACCCGTGCTTGTTACCAGTGGAATTCCTGCATAAAACCTGATTGACGGGTTGCCGGGGGCCAGGAAATTACTTTCAAGGTATTTATCAAACCGGGCGTCGGGGATAATCATCATATCATCCTGTGCCGTTAAATGACGGCAAAACAAAATTTCGCGGCTTTCCGGTTTAAGCTCTGTTTCAATACTATCTTTTATAAATTGTTTTTCATATTGCATTACCGATATTACCGCGATCGGCATTTTCAGCATATCGGCGGTAAGGGCTACTAATTCGTTAAGCTCTTTTTTGCTTTTATTGATATTAACTTGTTCAAATACCCGGGCGACTTCAAGTTTGTTGTGATCGGTATTAGTCATGGTAAAAGTTCTACTAAATGAAAAGGATCTTCAAGTTACGCTTCAAAAATGCGTACAATTTTTAGGCCACTACCGGCACTCCCGCCAGGAATAGATGTTTGACCATTTTCTTTACGACAAAATATTTTAGTGCATAGAAAACTATTCAACCGGGAACTAATAGCCGGACACATTTGCGCGGTGATTTAAGAATTCAGCTTGTTTTTTGCGTGCCAAATCAGGTGATTTTTAATATTTCATTCACAAAAAATCAGAAAAACCGCAACAGTTGAAAGGTTGAAGCCGAAAAGCTAACTTAGTCCGTATAAAAATACCGCAAGGCGATGTTCCAAATAAAACCAAAACGAATGAAATATCTTCTTATAATGCTTCTTCTTCAACCTGTCATGTCAGTTTCAGCACAACAAATCGACACCGTTTTTCTTAAAAACCTGCTGGAGTCGCACCCGGAAATGTTTAGCCACGTGCTGAACCACCCCACCCATAACGAGGTGCAGATATTGTACACGCAGATTGACCGCGACGAAAACAACGCGCCGCATTTTACCTCGTATAGCTACCGGCTGAACGCCAACCACTACTTCTACCCTGCCAGCACCGTAAAGCTGCCTACCGCAATTTTTGCGCTGGAGAAGCTGAACGAGCTGAAAATGCCTGGGCTGACGATGAAATCCACCATAAAAACGGACAGCTCATACGCCGGCGAAACACGCAAAGAAAGCGATACCCTGGCGGCCAGCGGTTTGCCAAGCGTGGAGCAGTATGTTAAAGAAATTTTGCTGGTGAGCGACAATTACGCCTATAACCGCCTGTACGAATTTGTGGGCCGCGGCGAAATAAACGACAAACTGAAAAAATACAGCCTAAACCATACCCGCATCATCAACCGCCTGGCTATCGGCGACGGCGGCGAAGCATCCAAACATACCAATGCCATCGATTTTTATAAAGGAGATAAACTGATCTACCATCAGCCCGCACAATACGACCCCCGCGACTACCCTATGCACCTGGAAAACATGATAATGGGCAAAGGCTATATGGACCGAAACGATAAGCTGGTCATGCAGCCCATGGACTTCAGCAACAATAATGTGTATACCATTGAAGACCAGCAATCGGTGTTAAGACGGCTGATCTTTCCCGAGGCTTACCCCAAAGAACAGCAGTTTAACCTGACTGAAGACCAATACAAGCTTATTTATAAGTACATGAGCATGTTCCCGACGGAAAGTAAACACCCAACCTACAGTCCGCCTGAATATTACCCCGCCTATTGCAAATGGCTGTTTTACGGCGGCGACAGTTTGGCCGTGATTCAGCCTAACATCCGCATTTTTGACAAGATAGGCGACTCGTACGGCTTTAACATCGATAACGCCTATATCGTCGATTTCAAAAACAAGGTGGAATTTATGCTGACCGTAGTAGCCCAATCAAACGATGCACAAATTTACAACACCAACAAGTACGAGTATAAAACCGTTACCCTGCCGTTTATGAAAAATTTGGGGCAGCTGATCTGGCAATATGAGTTGAAGCGATCAAGGAAACAAACGCCCGACTTAAAAAAGTTTAAATTTCACTATTGATCACAGCTAATCACAGATTTAGACTGATTTATTTGATTTCACAGATTTATGCGATGGAAGCTTTGATGATATATCCCTATTCGAAAAAATAAGCTCTTTACAGATTAAAGTTGGTTTATTTGATTGAGCAAGCGATATGAATGAACCAAATGAAAATCTGTGAAATCAAAAAAATCAACATAAAATCTGTGATCATTAATCGGTGAAATCATCCCAAAATCGGTGAAATCACAATAAATAAAACTAATCTGTGATTCGCATTGTTGTTCAGCTATACCTATTTCAAAAACTATGGCAACAACAACATTACAGCGGGTGAATGGTTATAACACCAGCACACCGGCCGAGATAAACTTAAACTGGCCTGAGCGCTATCTTTCAGTAGCAGCCGGTGTTAAACTCAGTTTTTCCGGCATCCGCAATATATTTAAACGCCCCTTTGCCAGCCTGCTAAAGATTGGGGCCGGCGGCTACCTTTTAAATCGCGGTATTACCGGGCACTGCGAGCTATACGCGCAGGCGGGCAAAAACAGTTTGTCGCCCGTTAATGTCAACATCAAAACATCATTTACGGTAAATAAACCCCGTAATGTGGTTTATAACTTTTGGCGCAAGCTGGACAACCTGCCTTTGTTTATGAACCACCTCGAATTTGTGGACGTTATCGACAATGAGCGCTCACACTGGGTGCTCAAACTCCCTACCGGCGTAGCCAAAGTTAGCTGGGATGCTGAAATTGTAATGGACGTACCCTACGAATTGCTTGGCTGGAGCTCGCTGCCCGGATCGATCATCGACAATGCCGGTAAGATCAGGTTTCGCGATACCGATGAAGGCGGCACATTGATAGACCTGGTGATCACCTACCAGCCCCCTGCCGGCGGCCTGGGCGCAAGCGTGGCACATATTCTAAACCCGGTATTTAAAAATATGGTTGATACCGATGTGCAAAACTTTAAGCAGTATATGGATTTGGCGGATTTGGAAGAGGTGGTTGTTATTGTCTGAATCAGAATCTGCAGAATTTTAGAATGTGCAGAATGAATGGACGCCTGCACAAACTATCCAATAAAATAAGCAGTATATGGATTTGGCGGATTTGGAAGAGGTGGTTGTTATTGTCTGAATCAGAATCTGTAGAATTTTAGAATGTGCAGAGTGAATGGACGCCTGCACAGACTATCCAATAAAAAATGCCCGCCGAACGCGGGCATTTTCTTTTATTAACGAATCAAAAATTCTGTTAATTCTTTAATTCTGTAAATTCTGATCTTATTTCACCGCATCAACCACCGCTTTAAAAGCATCGGGGTGGTTCATGGCTAAATCGGCAAGCACCTTGCGGTTTAAGCCGATCTCCTTTGCGGCCAGCTTACCCATTAATTGCGAGTAAGAGATACCATGCTGGCGTGCGCCGGCATTGATACGCTGGATCCACAAAGCGCGGAACTCGCGTTTTTTGGTCTTACGGTCGCGGTAAGCGTATTGTAAACCTTTTTCAACTGTGTTTTTGGCAACGGTATAAACCTTGCTGCGTGAACCCCAATAGCCTTTGGCTAGGTTCATGATCTTTTTCCGGCGTCTTCTCGACGCTACTGCGTTAACTGAACGTGGCATTTTTTTGTTTTTTGGCGGTGGGTGTCTTTCTCCCCTTTCTCCGTTGTCTGAGTCTCCGTTGTCTGTGTCCCCACAGACAACTTCTTTTTTAGTCGTCGGTGGTGACACCGACTCCGGGTGGTGGATTGAAAGAACTTGTAAACCCGAACGCCTGGTTAATTAATTTGTTAATTACTTACCTATGCAAAGCATACGTTTTACATTGCCTGTATCGGCATCTGATACTAAGCTGGTGTGGGTTAAATTACGCTTTTGTTTAGTCGTCTTCTTGGTTAAGATGTGACTTTTAAAAGCGTTACCCCTGGTGATTTTACCGGTTCCAGTAAGCGCAAAACGCTTTTTAGCACTGGAATTGGTTTTCATTTTTGGCATGTTGCTGTTTATGTATATTTAAAAATTCGTTTCTTTTTAGGTGAAAGGACAAAGGTGAAAGGCGAAAGGTTGATTTTCCTAACCTCTAATCTCTAACCACCAATCACTATTTCTTCGATCCCTTCGGCGCTACGGTTAAAAACATCCGCTTGCCTTCCAGTTTGGGTAATTGCTCTACTTTACCGCACTCTTCCAGCGCCTGTGCAAACCGGAGCAGCAGTATTTCACCCTGTTCCTTGTAAACAATCGCACGGCCTTTGAAATGCACGTACGCCCTTACCTTTTCGCCGGCTTCCAAAAAATTGATGGCATGTTTCAATTTAAAATTAAAATCATGGTCATCGGTATTTGGGCCGAACCTTATTTCCTTAATAACGGTTTGCTTGGCATTGTGCTTAATTTCCTTCAGCTTCTTCTTCTGTTCGTAAATAAACTTGTTATAGTCAGTTACTTTACAAACGGGCGGTACAGCGTTAGGCGATATCTCAACAAGGTCCAACTCCTGTTCTTCGGCAATAGCAAGGGCCTCTTTTATCGGGTATATACCCGGCTCTACATTGTCGCCCACTAGGCGAACTTCCGCAGCCCTGATAAATTGATTGATGTTGTGTTCGGCTTCCTTTTTCTTAAATGGTAGCCTGGGTCCTCTGTTGAAAGGTTTATTTAATGCCAAGTTATACTGTTATTTCTTTAATTATCTGTTTTTTAAAATCTTCTATACTCATGCTCCCTAAGTCGCCCTGCCCGTGTTTGCGAACCGAAACCAACCCTTCAGCAGCTTCTTTTTCGCCGACGATCAGCATATAGGGGATTTTTTTGACCTCAGCGTCGCGTATCTTCCGGCCGATTTTTTCGTCCCGGGAGTCAATAAGCCCGCAAATATCGGAATCTTTTAATGATTCTGAAAGTTTTTTTGCATAATCTTCATATTTCTCCGAGATCGGCAGAATGGTAAATTGTTCCGGCGAAAGCCACAGCGGGAAATTGCCGGCGCAGTGCTCAATCAGCACGGCAATAAACCGCTCCAGCGAACCGAAGGGCGCACGGTGGATCATTACCGGCCGGTGTTTCTGGTTGTCGCTGCCGGTGTACTCCAGTTCAAAGCGCTCCGGCAGGTTATAATCTACCTGTATCGTTCCCAACTGCCATTTACGGCCGATGGCATCTTTCACCATAAAATCAAGCTTTGGACCGTAAAATGCCGCTTCGCCAAGTTCAACTACGGTAGTCAGGCCCTTTTCGGCAGCCGCTTCAATAATTGACGCTTCAGCCAGCGCCCAGTTTTCATCGCTGCCGATGTATTTGGCTTTGTTGTTCGGGTCGCGGAGCGAGATTTGCGCGGTATAACTATCAAACCCTAAGGCCGATAAAACATACAGCACCAGGTCGATCACTTTTTTAAACTCTTCCTTCACCTGGTCGGGACGGCAAAACAAATGCGCATCATCCTGTGTAAAGCCTCGCACGCGGGTTAAGCCATGCAGCTCACCGCTTTGCTCGTAACGGTACACGGTACCGAATTCCGCATAACGCACCGGCAGGTCTTTGTAACTGCGCGGCTTGGTTTTATACATTTCGCAATGGTGCGGGCAGTTCATCGGTTTTAAAAAGAACTCCTCCCCTTCCTGCGGTGTTTTTATGGGTTGAAAAGAATCGGCGCCATATTTTTCGTAGTGCCCCGAAGTTACATACAGGCTTTTACTGCCGATATGCGGCGAGATCACCTGCTCATAACCCGCCTTTACCTGGGCTTTCTGCATAAAATCAACCAAACGCTGGCGTATAGCTGTTCCTTTGGGCAACCAAAGCGGCAGGCCCATACCCACTTTTTCACTAAAAGCAAAAAGCTCCATTTCCTTGCCCAGCTTGCGGTGGTCGCGTTTTTTGGCTTCCTCCAGCAGGTGCAGGTAGTCCGTCAGCTCGCTTTGTTTGGGGAAAGTAACGCCATAAATACGGGTGAGTTGCTTGCGGCTTTCATCACCGCGCCAGTACGCCCCGGCAACGCTCATCAGCTTAACGGCTTTTATAAAACCGGTATTGGGGATATGCGGCCCGCGGCACAGGTCGGTAAAGTTGCCCTGGGTATAAAAAGTGATGGAGCCGTCGGGCAGATCTTTGATCAGGTCCAGCTTGTACTCATCGCCTTTTTCGGTAAAGTAATCAATGGCATCGGCTTTGCTCACCGGCTTGCGCACGTATTCCTCCTTGTTGCGGGCAAGTTCCATGATCTTGTCCTCGATCTTTTTAAAATCGTCGGACGAAAAACCCTGTTCGCCAAAATCCACATCGTAATAAAAGCCAGTCTCAATAGCCGGGCCTATGCCAAACTTGGTGCCAGGGTATAAAGCCTCCAAAGCCTCGGCCATCAGGTGAGCAGATGAATGCCAAAAGGTGGCTTTACCTTTCAAATCGTTCCAGGTCAGCAGCTTTACAAGCGCGTCCTGCTCAATGGGCCGGTTGGCGTCCCAAACCTGGCCGTCAACCTCGGCCGCCAATACGTTTCGTGCTAATCCTTCAGAGATCGACAGGGCAATCTGCATGGAAGTGGTTCCCCGTTCGTACTGACGAACGGAACCATCGGGTAGGGTAATATTAATCATTTACAACTATGATTTTTGTCCGCCATTGGCGGACGGTTATAATTTAAAAAAGTGAAAAAAATCACGTACAGTGGTGATTTATATCTTGTGGGGCAAATATAGGGAGATTCGGCAAAATAAGAGAGTTTCATTGTGTTTTTACCTACATATCTCGCCTATCGCTTTTGAGACTTCGGTATAGCAGTATAAATGTCATTTTCCCTTTCTAGTCTAACAATCGGTGTTCCACAAAAAGGCGCGTTGAGTAATTTCTAATTAAACGTATAAATTGTACATTTACTTTTTATATTCCTTATAGACCTAATTAATAACATATCACAATGAAAGAAAACAAAATGTTAGCATCAGTCGCATTGTTTGGCGAATTATATGATAGCAAAAAAAATGTTTATGACGTTATCGGTGAATTTATAAAGGCCGCCATAATATCGGAAGCCAAATGGTCTTTCAACTCACAAGACGCGAAACAGTTGCTCGAATATATCTTTGATTTTGAAATTCCGGAAGCGGTTATAAAATTAACGCTCAGAAACCGTCTGATTAAAGATAATACTATAACTTATTCCGATGGTGTATACACTTACCGGCCGGATTTGGTTAAAATTGGCAATAATTTGTCAGCAGAATTCGAAATAAATAAGGAAAACTATGAAAGGATTAGGCAAGATTTAATTTTATACGTAGAGAGCAAATCGTCAAAACCCTTGACGCAAAACGAACAAGATGATTTGAATAAAAGCTTTAATTCTTATCTCTTGGACGATGGTATTTCAGATACAGACTCGCAATATATAAGTTCATTTATTTTAAACAATCAGGATCGAGTTGGTTTTGCGGAATCATTGAACGCGATTAAAGAAGGGTTAGTCATTTATGAAGGAATAAGATATACAGGTGATTTGAATGAACTGGGTGAATGGAAATCTGCATTAACAATCTTTCTTGATACTGAATACCTTTTTCACTCAGCTGGTTATAACGGCACACTTTACGAAACTATGTTCAATGACTTTTATAAATTGGTTCAAGAGATCAATTCAAAAAGTTTACGGTCAAAAGGGGAGCGGAAAATTAATCTAAGGTATTTTGAGGAGACAAAAAACGAAGTAGACAGTTTTTTTTACGTTGCAGAGAAAATATTAGATGGAAAAGCTAGTCTCGACCCATCAAAGCCAGCAATGATTGCAATTTTGGACGGATGTAAGGCACCACGGGACATTGTCGCAAAAAAAACCAAATTTTTCACAGACCTAAAAACTCAAGGTATAATTATAGAGGAAAAGGTAGAATATTATAAAGACCATACCTACAACGTTCTTGACCCCAGTGTTCTGGAAAAAATTAAAAAGCAAATCGAAGAAAATGATAGGACCTATAATGAAGAGGAATGCGTTGCTATTTTAAATTTATTTACAAAAATCAATGTGTTAAGAAAAGGAAAAAGTGACACATGGTTTGAAAAAGTTGGGTATGTACTCATGACTGGTAAAGGTTTGGCACATTTTCTTGCCCACAATCCTATTGTTAAAACCAATGAGCGTGATATTCCTTACGCCAGTGATGTCGACTTTATTACCGACAGGTTTTGGTTTAAATTGCAAAAGAGCTTCAATGATAAGGACGCTCTTCCAAAATCATTCGATATAATAACAAAAGCACAAGTTGTTCTTTCTTATCAGATCAACAATTCTATTTCAAAAGAATATCAACGACTTACAGACTCATATAAGCTCGGAAAAATTTCAAAAGAAAACGTAATTTCTCTTAACTATGAATTGAGAGAAAGATCAAGCAGACCAGAGGATATTCTAAAAGATTCCATCGATGACTCCTTGGCTTTTTTACAGGAGAGTGATTTTGAGAATCACATTAGAGAAAAAAGCTTACTTTTAAAGAAAGTCCAAGACGGCGAAGCTGCTATTGCCGAACTTTCAAAAATCAAATTTAGCGCGTTAAAGAAAAAAAAGCAGTCTATTAAACGAAATGTCGGTCTAAGGCGGAATATTAGATTTTTGTCTGCAGCTCTACTAGTATTATTGATAGTAGGAGGACTAGGCCTTGTAACTTATTTCTTGCGCTCAAATAATGATACTTCGCTTTCCGTTTTTGGGATCGTAATCACTATAGTATTGGGTTTAATTCCCTTTTTAAGATATAAAGCATTCCTGCATTGGCTGAAGAAAAAAAGTGTAGACGATTATAAGAATAAGGTAGCAAATCAGTAATATCTCGATCCATCCAACTCAATTTGCGGCCGCAAGTGTCGTCGTTTGTGGCCCCCCCTGCTCCCGAAAGCAATTTTTCGCTGCCGCAAGCCTCCCGG
>Ga0206949_1250_pt1 | contig 13356 bp, 8 predicted proteins | sample Alteio_BWOrgHeat_40_FD_153240 | JGI IMG/M metagenome (GOLD analysis project Ga0206949, IMG submission 153240) | Enriched cells from forest soil in Barre Woods Harvard Forest LTER site, Petersham, Massachusetts, United States -... | ecosystem: Environmental > Terrestrial > Soil > Temperate forest > O...
ATTGTTGATGTGTAATTTATTTTTTACTACTAACCATGCGTTGCGATAGATGCCGCCGTAATAGTTAAAATCAAGATCTTTAATGGGTTTCGCCGGTGGAATAACCGGGTTATCCTGGTTATTTAGTTTGATAAGGACAACGTTCTGCTTGCCCAATAAAACCTGGTTTGATATATCGATACAAAATGGCAAAAATCCGCCTAAGTGCTTATAAATGTGTTTGCCATTCAGGTAAACGTCGGCCTCGTGCATGGCTGCATCAAACTGTAAAGCTATATGCTTGCCCTTATCGGTAGTAGGTACCATGAAAAACTTACGGTAAAAGCAGGTACCCTGCCACTGTTCCTTAACTTTTTCAACAGGTTCAATATGTGCGGTATGCGGCAGACTTACCTTTTCCCAATTAATATTTGCAAATGGGGAAGCACTTAACCATTCGCCGGAATTTGCGGTGTCAATGTCCTTTACAAACTGCCAGCCGGAATTAAAGCTGGTGATTGAAGCAACTGATTTTTGTGCTTTAACTTGTACTGAATAAATAATGATAAGTAACAGGCAAATAGTATATTTTCTCATGTAGTGGGAGTGCTTAGCGAACATTATATTTTTCTTTGATCGCCGGGTAAATATTTATTAAGGAGTCGATGGTATTACCCTTACGATCAAAAACAGGTTCACCGGTGTTAATGGGCTCCCAAATAAAGGTACCTTTCAGTTTATTGCCGGGCAGGCTGAACGCGATGTCGTTCACTTCCTGCTTATGCCGGGTATATTCAGCAACTATTACATCCTGTTTGTAGCGGGTGGTAAGATCGGTGAGGTTGCGTTTCAGGCTGTCGGGCGTGTGGTGCCATTCGGGGTAATATGATTCGCCTATTATGTCGAATTTAACTCCGCGTTTCAGCATATTATCAATAAAATACCTTGATTCGCCATTTTGGCCGCCACAGGCAATATGCAGCATTATTTTTATCGATTTATCTACCGACTTAACACCCGCTATCCCCGCTTTGAAAAAGGAGGCAAGCGTATCCATATGTTTGGTGCCGCCGTCGGGCCATAACATACCGTGGTTTATTTCATTCCCCACCTGCACCATATCGGGTAAAGTGCCTTGTGCCTTTAGTGCCAATAAGGTATTTCGTGTAAATGTTGTCAACGAGTCCTGCAATTGTTGGTAATTAGCATTTTTCCAGGCAGCGGGCTTATGCTGTTTACCCGGATCGGCCCAATTATCGCTGTAATGAAAATCGAGCAAAAAACCCATGCCTGTCGCCTTAATGCGCAAAGCCATTTTTTTGGTACCTTCCAAATCGCAGAAGCCTTTCTTTGAATAACCGCTATCGGCAGCGGGGTTGTTAAATATGCGCAGCCTTATATAATTAAAACCATGATCCTTTAATATTTGCAGCATATCCTTTTCCTGGCCCTTATCATAAAATTTGCGTCCGTAGGCTTCCAACTGAGGCAAAAAGGATATATCGGCCCCTATTATTTTATCGAAATGTACGTGTCCAGATTTAACAGGCGCCGGTTTAAATGCCAGGATTGCGGTTACACCTATTATGCACAATCCAGCAATTGCAGCAAAGCGGTAAAACATTCTTTTGGTTTTCATATGGTTTGGTTTATTTAAGGTCTTCAAATGCCAGTACGGGCGAATTATCTTTTTGTGTTGTAATTGTGAGCGATGCCGGTTTTAACCCGTCCGACTCAACACTTAGCTGTATATCGCCGGGTTTATTGCCTGCCTGTATCACGGCATAGACATGCCCGTTAAAGGCTTTGCGAGAAGGTAAGTTAAAGGCATCATCATCGCGCTGGTTGCCATTATCAATACCCTGCAATTTGCCGTTGCCGGTAACTTTAAAATTGATCAGGTTATCGGCATCGGGCACTACATTTCCCTTGTCATCCACTACATCAATATAAACAAGCGCCACATCCTTACCGTCAGCATTTACCCGGCTGCTATCGGTACTGATACGCAGGGCATACGGGCTGCCTGCAGTTTGTATCTCTTCAACAATTACCTGTTTGCCATTTTTGCGGCCTACTGCTTTTATCGTTCCCGACTGGTAAGCAACATCCCAGGTTAAGTGTAGATCGGCGGTGGTCATGTTCACTTCGGGTTTAGCGTACTTGTTCCATTTGCCCGAGTTACCCTGTCGTGGAAATTCCTGCATTTTTATGCCGTACGATTTCCCGTTAACAAACAGTTCCACCGTATCGCAATTGGTGTAGGCCAGTACGGGTATGATCTGCCCTTCGCGGCCTTTCCAGTTCCAGTGCGGCAGCAAATGCAGCACCGGTTTATCTGTCCATTGGCTTTGATAAAAATAGTAACCATCTTTTGGGCGGTTGGTCATATCTATCTCGCCAGATGATGCACCTTTACCCGGCCAGCGGGCTTCGCCGAGGTAATCGATACCTGTCCACATAAAATCGCCTATTACATAATCATGTACCGCAACGTATTTCCATAAAAGCTCAGATCGCACCATACCGGCCACATAATTTGGTCGAACCGTATTCAGATCGGTTCCCAAAGAATATGCCGGCGGGTTCCGCAACGATTCGCTTTCCGTACCTATCATTTTCCAATTTGGATGGTCATAGCGATCTATAGAATAATATAACTCGCGGCGCTCGTGCCACCTGTCTACATAGTTATAACCTACTATATCCTCGGCATCCATAAAGGCAAGCTTGGTTGAGTTGCTGTCGGCTGCTATATCATCATTAGCTGTTGTAACGGGACGTGTCGGGTCTTCCTTGTGGAACGTAGCCAGCAAGCCTTTCAGTAATTCTACGCCCTTGTCGCTGGTTTGGTCGGGTATTTCATTTCCGGCACTCCATAGTACTATTGATGGATGGTTGCGGTCGCGGTGTATTTGGTCGGCCAGGTCAATTTGCGACCATTCATCAAAATACAGATGATAGTCATTCTTTACCTTGCCGCTTTCCCACGCATCAAATGCTTCATCCATAACTAAAAAACCCATTTTGTCGCATAGGTCCAAAACTTCGGGTGCTACCGGGTTGTGTGAAGTCCGGATGGCGTTGCAGCCCATATCTTTTAATAACTTTAACCTCGTTTCCCATATTTTTATGGGTACGGCGGCTCCAACACAACCACCATCGTGGTGCAGGCAAACGCCATTCATTTTTATGCGTTTTCCGTTTAACAGGAAGCCATTAATAGCGCTGTATTCCAACTTGCGGATACCGAACGTGCTTTGGAAATCATCAATAGTTTTTTTACCTGATTTGATAACAGAATGCATAGTATAAAGGTGCGGCGCATTAACCGACCATAGTGCCGGTGACGCAACTCGTATTTGCTGTTCAAAAACATCGGATACTTTAGTCGTTAATGACACGGGGATTTTCGCGTTAGCTACCGCATGGCCGTTTTCATCATATATGGTTGATATTAATGTAGCATTCTCAGCAGTTGTGCCATCATTTACAATGGTGGTTTTTACATTTACTGTAGCCGAACTCGAATCGGCATTTGGGGTTATGATATATGTACCCCACTGGGCAACATGCACCGGGTTGGTAATGTTAAGCCACACATGGCGGTATATGCCCGAGCCTGAATACCACCTTGAATTAGGTTGAGCAGAGTTATCAACCCTTACTGCAATAATATTTTTGCCGGGGATAAGATAAGGCGTAAGATCATAATTAAAGCTGATATAGCCGTTTGGCCTCTTACCCAAATAATGGTTATTTATCCAAACCTCACTGTTCATGTAAACACCATCAAACTGTATGCTTACCTGTTTACCACGTACTGATGTGGGCAATGTGAATTGTTTGCGGTACCAGCCGATACCCGTTGGCAGGTATCCCCCACCACCACCGGTAGGCGCGTCTTTTTTAAATTCACCTTCAATGCTCCAGTCGTGCGGCAGGTCAAGCGATCGCCAGGCATTATCATTAAAGTCACTGGTCGATGCGTTTTTATCATCGCCCAAAAAGAACTTCCAGTTGCGGTCCATTAACAGGTGGTAACGAACAGGTTGCGTTTTTGCCTGCAGCATATTGCTTGCTATTAAAAGCAGCACGGCAATAGTAAATATCTTCTTCATTAATTACTGCGTATACCTGCGTTTGGTTTTACTATGCTATTGCCCTGTATTGGGAACAAATTGCGGTAAAGCCTTGCATTGCTTGTATTACGGGCTATGGTATTTGATATTAATACCCTTTGCCTTATAAAGTCCTGGCGGTGGGTGCCTTCACAATATAATTCGCGTTTGCGTTCATCATGAAGTGCATTTCTGAAATCAGCAGTTTTCATGTCTGAAAAATCACTGACCCCTGCCCTATTGCGCACCATGTTTACATATTGGTAAGCATCGTTCGGGCCGCGTTGTTCGTTAATAGCTTCGGCTAATGAAAGCAATACTTCGGCATATCTAAAAACAACAACATCAACATTGTAATCGGCACCGGGATTTAATATACTGGTATATTTTACAGGAATAGCACCCCTTAAACCTGTTGCGCGGTTAACAGTTTTGCCATGTTGATTGGTATATGAGGTAACAATGGTGGTTTTCCGGGTATCGTTATTTTCATATTTATCATATAGGCCCCATGGCATATAATGGCCTGTACAACCGGCCCCGGCAGTTAAAAGTTCCGATGCTGCAAAGTCGCCGGGTATCACTTCCCGTATCCAGCAATCCAAACCTGCACTGTTCGCGGGCACAGCGTAAATCAATTCATTATTTTGTTCTATGTTAAACACATCGGCATAATTGGGCATTAAACTATAGCCCATAGTCATTATGTTTTTAGCGATTGCTTCGGCTTTATTCCATTGTTTATTTATCATGTATAATTTCAACAAAAGCATTTGGGCAACACTCTGCGATATGCGCCCCCAATTAGTACTATCGCCATTATACCTGGCAGAAAGATCAGGTATAGCAGTTACCAGGTCATTTTCTATCTGAGCTAAATAGGCTTCGGTAGTAGGGCGCGGGCTGGAATTAAAGGTGAACAGCTTTAGCGGATCTGTTTCTACATTTACAGCGCCGTGATAGTCGTATAATACATACATGAACCAGGCGCGCAAAACTTTGGTTTCGGCTATATACCTATTTTTAACATCATTGCTTATGCTTGTAACGTTTGAGATATTAAAAATAACCTTAGTGGCCTTCGCTACGTAGCTTATAAACGAATAAACAGAGTTGCCAAGCCCCTGATATGAAGCCGGACTCCAGGTGTAATTTGTCAGTAACTGATCCCAGTCGGCACTGAATTCATCATTTAACATTGTTTCCTTTAACATAATAGGTAAAATTTAAATCATGTAAATATTTTAGGGCTGATTTTAACTGGTTATTAATTAAAATGAGCTATTAATTGGTTGAACAAATGACCGACTATTTTATACAATATGGCTTGTCCTAATTATCATATATTTTGTTCTATTAGTTATTTGTAAGCGATGGGGTACTGAGGAAGCGCGGGGATGCGTTTTTATGCATAACTTTATCTAAATTCAAAAAGCGTTACAACCAGTTATTGATACACATGTTGCCCAGATTTAGTTATTTTAATAATATTTATGACCGTCGTCCCGTAAAAGCATTTATGACGATCGTTATGCTATTTATCGGAATAATTACTGCTAACTGTGTTATTGCGCAAACGCTCAATTTAAAATTCAAGCATATCAATATTGGGCAGGGTCTGTCGAACAGCACTATTGAATCAATTTACCAGGACAGCAAAGGGTTTATTTGGTTTGGCACAAGGGATGGCCTAAATAAATATGACGGCTACCAGTTTACTGTTTTTAAAAATGACCCTAACAATAAAAATAGCATAAGCGATAATTTTATAAAATGCATTACCGAGGATGCAAACCATAACCTGTGGATAGGCACTACCGATGGCTTAAACAGGTTTAATGCCTACAAAAACACTTTTGTGCGCTATAAGCACGACCCTATGAATGATGATGGTTTATCGGGCAACAGTATTAATTGCATTTATAAAGATAAAAAAGGCGATCTGCTGGTAAGTACCAATGGTAATGGACTGTGTATTTTTGATGCGGGAAAGAATAAATTTAAACGATTTGCAAGGAAAAGCAGCCTGTTAACAGACATTGATAATTTTGAGATAAACAGCATTTTTGAGGACAGTAAAAATAATTTTTGGATAGCTACAGACAAAGGACTGGGCTTGTTAAATAGAGCAAATGGCACACTGACAACAACCTTTAATTTAAATGGCAATCCAACGTATAGTATAACTTACCCTACCCTGCGCATACAGGAAGATAAACAAGGCAATATATGGCTGGGTACCACCAGTGACGGTTTGGTGATGTTTAACTTAACCAGCCACGTTTTTAAACAGTTTTTGCATAACGATAAAGACCTTTACAGCATAAGCACAAATCTTGTCAGGAGCTTATTGGTTGATAACAAGGGTAATGTTTGGGTGGGTGGCGTTAACGGCAGCCTCGATCTGTTAAAAACAACCGGCGGCGATCAGTTTCTGCACGCGCAAAATGAACCGGGGAACCCACTTAGCTTGTCGCAAAAAACGGCCTCGGCATTGTTCCAGGACAATCAAAACAATTTATGGATAGGCACACACCGCGGTGGTGTGAATTTTTACGCCCCGCTTGCTGATAAGTTTAAGTTATTTCAGCAAGGGTCATCAGACAATAGTTTAAGCTATAATGATGTAAAATCTTTTTACCAGGATAGCAAAGGTATTATATGGATAGGCACCGATGATGAGGGTTTGAACCAGTATGACGAGCAGACCAATAATTTCATCCATTACAGGTACAATACTTATGACACCCACAGCATAAGTTCGGATGCAGTACTGAATGTTACGGAAGATAAAGACAAAAACCTTTGGGTGGGCACGTGGGGCGGCGGCCTAAATTTAATGGATAGAAGCACCGGTACCTTTACGCATTTGATAAACAAGCCGGCCGATGCAACATCCATAAGTTCAAATTATGTGCAAACAACCCTGCAGGATAGTGAAGGCAATTTTTGGGTGGCAACCTATTATGGCGGTTTAGATCTATTCGACCCAAAAAACCACACTTTTAAACGCCTTACCAATACTGCAAATGATAACAGTAGCCTGTATGGCAATAATATTATAGCGCTAAACGAGGACAAGCAAAAGAACCTATGGATAGGCACTGATGATGGCGGATTAAATTGCTATAACCTCATCAAAAAAACATTTACTCATTATTTTATTAATGGCGATAAAACCCCTGACATCAGGGTAATTTTTACTGATAGCAAGGGGCGTGTATGGGTTGGCCAGGCGGGGCTATATTTATTTAATAAAGCTGAAAATAGATTCGGGATCTATACTGATAAGGGAGGGTTATCATCGGAGTTTATAAAGGGTATTACTGAAGATGAACTTGGGAACTTATGGATAAGCACATCAAACGGCCTTACCAAATTTAACCCCGACAGCCGCGAATTAAAAAAATACAATGTGGCTGATGGTTTACAGGGGCTTGAATTTGAAGCCGGCGCTTACATGAAAACCCGGAACGGTGAAATGTATTTTGGGGGCATTAATGGGTTCAACCGTTTTTATCCCGAAGACATTAAAGTGAATCATTTTGTTGCGCCGGTTTATATCACAGGGTTGCAGATATTTAATAAAGATGTTTTGCCCGGGCAGGATAAATCGCCGTTGAAAAATGATATTAGTTTAACGCACCAAATTACACTGGATTATAAGCAATCGACATTATCATTTGATTTCGCCATTTTAAATTATACTGCTTCGGAAAATAACCAGTATGCTTACAAACTCAAAAACTTTGACCAGGACTGGCATTATACATCGGACAGAAAAGCAAACTACACCAATTTAAGCCCCGGTGATTATACCTTTTATGTAAAAGCATCAAATAATGATGGTATATGGAATAATAAAAGCGCCTATATCAACATCAGCATTTCGCCACCGTTTTGGTCAACATGGTGGTTCCGCAGCCTTCTGTTATTATCAATAATTGCGGTTAGTTATTTCTTGCTCCGGTTTAAAAAGAACCTCGACCTTCAAAAAATTGAGGAAAGCAAGCGTGAAGAAATGCACAAGATACAATTGCAATTTTTCACCAATATCTCGCATGAGTTTCGCACCCCGTTAAGCTTAATACTCGGGCCGCTTGAAAAAATGATCCATGAAGATAAAAGCCAGGTCTTCCATAAATATTATGATACCATCCACCGCAATGCGAACAGGTTGTTATTATTGATCAATGAGCTTTTGGATTTCAGGAAGGCCGAAAGTGGCTCGTTAAAATTAAAAGTGATGCCCGGCAACCTGAATTTGTTTGTTACCGAAGTAGCCGAGGATTTCAAAAGCCTGATATCGGAAAAACAGATCGGCTTAAATCTTATTATCCCGCGCAGCCTGGGCGACACGTGGTTCGACAGGCAAATAATTGAGAAGATACTAATAAATCTTATACACAATGCCTACAAGTACACCAATATAGGCGGGGAAATAACTATCGAACTTTATAGTAATCCATCGCAGTTTGAAACCGGCTATAAACATTCAATGTTGGTTAATAATAACTACAGGGGTAAAAAGTATGTATATATACGCATATCCGACAATGGCATAGGCATATCGAAGGAATCAATCCACCATTTGTTTGAACGATATTATCGTATTACGGATACGCACATGGGCTCGGGGGTCGGGCTTGCATTTGTGAAAAGCCTGATATTGATTCATAAGGGAAGTATATCCGCTTATAGCGAAAAAAATATCGGTACTGATTTTATTGTAAAACTTCCTATTGATAAAGACGATTACACCAGCGATGAAAAATGGATAAATAATGCCGATAACAGGGGCATACAATTGGAAAGCATCAGTCCTTTCCTGCATCAGAATGAAAGCAAAACCCACGAGGAACCAATAGTAAGGAACAATGATGCCCACTTACATAAAATACTGATAGTTGATGATAATGACGAGCTAAGAAACTTTTTACGCCATAGTCTTGACGAGTTTTATGATGTGATTGAAGCCGTAGATGGTATTGATGGCCTTGGAAAGGCCCAACGCGAACTGCCCGATATGATCATCAGCGACCTGATGATGCCACGGATGAATGGAATGGACTTTTGCAGGGAGATAAAAACTAACCCGGCCACCAGCCAGATACCATTTATCATCCTTTCGGCCAAAGACGCACTTGAATCAAAAATTGAGGGTGCGGAATCAGGTGCCGACCTGTATTTCCCTAAACCGGTGAGTATAAACCTGCTGTTATTATCTATTCATAACATGTTCAGGCAGCATAGTACACTGAAGGACAGCCATATAAAAAATTATTTCTTTGAAGCGCAGGAAGCCACTGATACACAAAACGATAAAAGCTTTATGGATCAACTGGTTAAAGTGATTGAATCGCAGCTAAGCAATGCCGATTTGGATGTAGACTATGTATGCCGCGAAATGGGTATGAGCAAAACCAAGCTGTACCATAAAATCAAAAAAGTATCGGGCCTATCCATCGGCGAATTTGTGCGCACTTTCCGTCTGAAAAAAGCCGCTTATATTATCTCGCATGAAGATATATTACTCACCGATGTAATGTACCGTGTTGGCATACAAACGCAATCCTATTTCACCAAGGCGTTTAAAAAGGAGTTCGGCAAAACGCCATCGCAGTTTTTAAGCGAAATTAAAATGGGTAAAAAAGTAAGCTGACATTCTTACTTCACAGGTGCTAACGCGATGCGGAATCCCCGCCAGGCACTATCTTCATTGGGCGGGTTGGTGGCCCGGTTGGCGCTGCGTTCGTCGTTTATACCGCTGCCAAAGCTACCGCCCCGGTTAACTTTGTATATGCCGGTCGCCGGCCCGACAGGGTCAGTCACATGGTCACCGGGATATGGCCCGTACCAATCATAACACCATTCCCATAAATTACCCAGCATATCATACATTCCCCATTTATTTGGTTGTTTACCGCCAACATTCCGCGAACCGGTAACAGGGTTGCCAAATCCTTTGCCAATGTAACCTTTACCACTATTGGCGCCATACCAGGCCACATTATCAGTTGAATCACCATATATGGCACCTGTTGTACCTGCCCGGCAGGCATATTCCCATTGTGCTTCGGTGGGTAGCGTATACTCGTAACCTTTGGGCAGGCGGTGTGCGGCGCGTTCCTGTTGGGTAAGCTTTTTACAAAAATCCATCGCCTCGTGCCAGTTCACAAAATACATGGGTAGTTCATCATTTTCATTTGCCAGCACTTTACCAGGGTCATTCTTATCGAAACCCATAAAATCCCTTATCAGCATTTTCTTGCCCATAAAGTCATAGTGCGTGGTATCGTTTAGCAATTTATTTACTTTATCGCGCACATTCATGCCGGTTACAGCCTTCCACTGCCCTATGGTCACTTCTGTTTTACCCAGCCAATAACCTTTAGTAAGGGTTACTATGGTTTGGGGGCTTTCATCGGCTTTTCGGCCGGGTTCAGATGCCGGGCTGCCCATAGTGAAAGTTCCGGCGGGTATCCAGCTCATGGGCAAAACAGCGTTGGTATTTAATGGGATATCCCACTTTTTACCCTTAACAGGGACTTTTATTTGCTGTGATGAGACAAGGTTCGCACCATATATCACCCATAAAAAAAGTGCCGCTACTAATAAAGGTTTCATAATTTTAATTAAGGTTATGGGCATTGGTTGGTGCCATATTGTTTGGATAAAGATAGAGAACCCATCATACAAAAAACAATGGGTTTGGATACCGAGTAATTCCTTATGGTTGTAAAACAATAAAGTTAAATGGCTGATATGATAGCTTGATAATAGCCTCTACTATCAAAATACTGTTACTAATCAATTTGTTACAATTAGATATATGCTTTTTGCCTGATATAATGCATATTCACATTAATTATAAAGCCTGTTTACACACACGGCATTTTGGAGTTAAATAAAACCAATCGTATTAAAAATAAGCACGATAGGACAATTACTCAATACCGTTTTGCCGGTAACTTGCTTTACGATCCAATTACCAAAAAACCGTAGTTTACATCTTCAGAAAACAAATTATAACTAACATGGCTAACAATGTATATGATGCTATTGTGATCGGGTCTGGGATCTCGGGGGGCTGGGCCGCTAAGGAGTTAACAGAAAAAGGCCTTAAGACCATTATGTTTGACCGGGGCCGGAATATAGAACACATAAAAGATTATGTGAACGCCACCAAGGCCCCATGGGAATTTAAGGACCGAAACCAAAAAACACAAGAAATATTAAAAGACTACCCGGTGCTGGTGCGCGACCCGGGCCTACTGAACAATAATCTTGATTATTGGGTTGATGAAAAAGAAAGCCCCTATGTTGAAGTAAAACGCTTTGACTGGTTCAGAGGTTACCATGTAGGCGGCCGTTCGCTGATGTGGGGGAGGCAATCATACCGCTGGAGCGACCTTGACTTTGAAGGCAACCTGAAAGACGGCATAGCCGTTGATTGGCCGATACGTTATAAGGATTTGGCGCCGTGGTATAGTTATGTGGAGCGTTTTGCCGGTATAAGCGGTTCGCTTGAAGGCCTGGCGCAACTGCCTGACGGCGATTATTTGCCTGCTATGGATATGAATTGTGTTGAAAAGGATGTGGCGGCACGCATTAATAAAAACTACAAAGGGAAGCGGCACATGATCATAGGTCGTACGGCAAATATTACCATCCCGCATAATGGGCGCACCAATTGCCAGTACCGTAACAGGTGCGCCATGGGGTGCCCGTTTGGGGCCGCGTTCAGTACACAGTCGGCTACATTGCCGGCCGCAATGGCAACAGGCAATTTAACCGTGAGGCCGTTCTCCATCGTTACCCAAATATTGTACGATAAGGAAACTAAAAAAGCCAAAGGCGTTGAAATACTTGATGCCGAAACCAACCAGAGCTATGAATATTATGCAAAAGTGATATTCTTAAATGCGTCTACCTTAAATTCAACCTGGGTATTGATGAATTCGGCTACGGATGTTTGGCCCGACGGATTGGGCAGCAGCAGCGGCGAGTTGGGGCATAACCTGATGGACCACCATTTTAGGGCAGGTGCCGAAGGTGTGGTTGAAGGCTATGAAGACAGGTATTATTTCGGCAGGCGGGCCAATGGTATATATATCCCGCGCTTCAGGAACTTTAACGGCGATAAACGCGATTACCTGCGCGGCTTTGGCTACCAGGGCGGGGCCAGCCGCGAAAGATGGAGCAGGGATATTGCCGAATTGAACATCGGCAGCGAGTATAAAGACGCGCTTGGCGAGCCGGGGCAATGGACAATGGGATTAACAGGTTTTGGCGAAACCTTAGCTTATCATGAAAACAAGGTATACCTCGACAAGGATAATAAAGATAAATGGGGGTTGCCTGTTTTAGCAATTGACGCCGAAATAAAGGAAAATGAAATCAAAATGCGCGCCGATATGATGGCCGATGCACAGGAAATGCTGGAAATAGCAGGCCTTAAGAATGTTAAACAATACGACCATGGCTATTCACTTGGCGCGGCCATACATGAGATGGGGACGGCGCGTATGGGCCATGATCCAAAAACATCGGTATTGAACAAACATAACCAGCTTTGGGATGCGCAAAATGTATATGTTACCGATGGCTCGGCCATGGTTTCATCGGCATGCCAAAACCCATCGCTTACTTATATGGCCATGACCGCCCGCGCGGTTGACCACGCCGTGGGCGAAATGAAGAAATTAAATATTTAGTGATCTTAAAAAACAATTATGGCAACACAGCAAAACCGACGTTCGGCTATAAAAAATATACTTGCAGGCACTGCCGCAATCGGCGCATCGGGCGCGCTGTCTTCGTTTGCAAATTCACCTAAGCAACAAATGACCGACGATAAATTAAAAGGCAACATCAACCATTCGGTATGCCGCTGGTGCTATGCCGATATACCGCTTGACCAGCTTTGCGCTTCGGCAAAGGAAATGGGCATTAAAGCGATTGACCTGGTTGGCCCTGCGGATTGGCCCACGCTTCAAAAATATGGGCTGTACTCGGCCATGTGCAATGGCGCCGAAATAAACCTTACCGATGGTTTTGGCGATAAAATTTACCATGAGAAACTTATAAAAAGCTACTCGGATATGATACCGCTGGTGGCTAAAGCTGGGTATAAAAACCTGATATGCTTTAGCGGCAGCCGCAGGGGCAAAACTGATGAAGAAGGGTGGGCAAATTGTTAGCCATGTTAGTTATAATTTGTTTTCTGAAGATGTAAACTACGGTTTTTTGGTAA
>Ga0206949_1299_pt1 | contig 13127 bp, 7 predicted proteins | sample Alteio_BWOrgHeat_40_FD_153240 | JGI IMG/M metagenome (GOLD analysis project Ga0206949, IMG submission 153240) | Enriched cells from forest soil in Barre Woods Harvard Forest LTER site, Petersham, Massachusetts, United States -... | ecosystem: Environmental > Terrestrial > Soil > Temperate forest > O...
CCATCAAAGCAAGATTCTGACGACAAAGATAGAAGAGCAGGAAAATATATTGGACCAGATATCAAAAGAACTGCATGATAATGTGAAGTCGGTTTTAGGCTTTGCGCAGATGAAAATGTATGACATAGCAGAACTTGCCACTGATCCCCGACAAACGATACTTATTGACAATACTCAGAAAATAATCGATGGCGTGATTGAAGAGTTGCACAAATTAAGTCACTCTTTTAACAGTAACTTTGTAAAGCATATAGGGCTGGTGGAAACGATAACGAAAGAAATGGAAAACATCCGATCTTCAAAAAACATAGCATGTGATGTTGTTGTTAATGGTGGCCCAATCTCTTTGAGTGCGGAAAAAGAGTTGCATATTTACCGTATAGCGCAGGAGGCTATTCAGAATGCAATAAAGCACGCAAAGGCAACGCGCATTATTTTTACTGTGGAGAGCAGGCCAAATTCTTTTATGATGAAAATAACAGACAATGGTACAGGCTTTGATAAAAACGAGATATACGAAATGAAAGGGCTAGGATTTCTTAACATGTTTCAGCGTGCGAGATATGTGCATGGACTGCTGGAGGTGCAATCTGCGCCGCTGCAGGGGAGTTCTATTGTGTTAACCTTAAACCCGAATGAAGATGGCGCAAGTGATTAACGTGGCTATTGCGGATGACCATGAAATAGTGCTGAGCGGGCTTAAAGAGATCATTTCAGGTTTTGAAGGGTTTAATGTGGCCTTTGTAGCCAGCAATGGTAAAGACCTGTTCGAAAAATTGCAGGCTGCAAAACAGTTGCCGGATATTGTGGTGATGGACATAAGTATGCCTGTGTGGGATGGGCATGCGACACTCGAAGCCATAAAAAAAGATTGGCCAGACCTGAATGTACTCGTCCTTACCATGCACAAACATGAACTGACCATAATAAAAATGCTGAAAGCAGGCGCGAGCGGTTATTTACTGAAAAATTCCCCTTCAAAAGAATTGCAGCGAGCCCTATTGTCTATCTACAGAACCGATGTGTATTTATCTGAAATGATATCAAGTAGCTTCTATAACCGGATCCGACAGTCTGACGTGATACCTTCTTTGAGCGAGCGAGAGATAGTGTTTCTTAAGCATTGTGCGTTAGACATCACCTATAAAGACCTCGCGGAAAAGATAGGTATCTCTGAGCGGACGGTAGCTGGTTTCAGAGTTGCCTTGTTTGAAAAATTGCAAGTCAACACCAGGGCTGGCCTGGTGGTCTGCGCGATACAAATGGGGCTTATCCACATTGAGTAGAGCAAATACAATTGACCTTGTTTGCTACTCTTCTATGACGATGTGGAACACATAGTTGCCAGTACCGGAACGAACGCTGAGTATGTACATGCCGTTGGCGAGCGTATTGTTGAGTTTTACGTTTTCATTGATAATTCCACTTTTAGCTATAAGCGTATTGCGGTAAACTGACTGGCCAAGCAGGTCTGTTATTTCTATTGTTACATCCTCATCAGTTGTTGAGCCCAGTGAACCTTTAATATTGAATGCGCCTTTGTTAGGATTAGGTAATACGGTCAATCCACCAGCATTTTGTGCCGTTGTTACGCCGAGGTTATGAATGGATATGTATACCCACGCAAAGGAAGTATAGGTACATAGTCCGCTGCTGGTGACTACGCATGTAACAGAGTCTTCGGGCTGCCTATTGAACGTATTGCTGATGTATGTATTGGTGTTGCCGTTTTTGACAGGTATGCCGTTGACCAGCCACTGATAAGATGGTGTGGCGCCGCCATTGGTGACCACTGCGGTGAGCGTATCATATTGTCCCGGAGCAACTGAAGTGCCGGGCCGGCCGGTTATCATCACATGAGGTATGAGCGGAGAGTCAACGACCATTACTAAATTGTTGCTTGGCACCGTAGTTGTGACCAGGCATGAGTAGTTGCTGGTCATGTCCGCCTTTACAATGTCGCCGTTAGCAGGTACGTAAGTGAGGGTAGGGCCAGTGCTGACTTTTGAGCCATTGACCATCCATGTATAGGTGGGGGCATAGCCTCCGTATACAGGTAATGGGGTTATTGTGACTGACGAGCCGTCACATATTGTATCTCCGGGAAATGCTGAGAGAGATGCTGACGGCATTTGCGGCAGAACTACTGTCATTTTTATGGAGTTGCTCACGGAGGTGGGTGATGCACATGCCGAGTCGCTTGTAAGGGTACAGGTAACTACATCGCCGTTGGCCGGGATGAAGGAATAATAAGCGGTGGTAACAGATACGTCGGTGCCGTTCACGTTCCACCTGTAAGTAGGCGTAGAGCCACCACCTGTAATGCCAGCAGTGATGAGTGTCTTAACACCTGAGCATACGGTGTCTCCAAAGCCTGTTGATAAACTGATTGCAGGGATAACTGAAGGAAGTACTGTGATAGTAGCGCTGCCAGTCATATAGTTGCTACAGCCGGTAAGGGTATTAGTAGCAATGACAGTGTAGACACCACCTACTTTCTGCAAGCCGAAATCAAGTGCACCACCTGTACCCGATACCGGCCCTGTAGCTACCTTGCCACCTTTGTAAAGGAAATAGTCGGTACCGGTAGCAGAGCCGTTCAACCCGATCAGGACGCCTGCCCCGCCAGCGCAATAACTACCACCACCGGTAACAATATAAGTTGTAGGCAATGGCACAATGCTCAGTGTGACGGAAGCGGCACAGCCACCACCCATGGTATAAACAAGCGATACTGAACCCGGTGACACACCAGTAACTACTCCCGTGCTACTGACCGTGGCGATAGCGGAGTTGCTGGTAGCCCATGTGCCGCCTGCAACAGCATCTGAGAAGGTAACGGTGGATCCGTAACAAACGATAGTATTGCCGATGATCGATGCAGGCTGCGGCGTAACGGTCATTGTAACATTGGCTGCGCAACCTGTACCCAGCGTATAGGCAATAAGCGCCGTGCCGGGGGTGACACCTGTAACGGTACCAGAGCCATCAATTGTAGCAATGGAAGTAGCTGCGCTGCTCCAGGTTCCGCTTAGCGTAGCATCAGCCAATGATACGGTATTACCCACACAAACTTCTCCGGGGCCTGTTATTGCAGCGGGAACGGGGTTCACATTTATTACTGTGGCGACACCACATCCTGTTCCCAGGGAGTAGCTGATAATTGCGGTGCCTGCTGTGCTGCCGGTAACAACACCTGAAGTAAGGCCGATAGTGGCTACAGTAGTGTTGCTGCTTGTCCATATGCCGCTACCTGGGTCTGTTAATGTTATCTGCGCACCAACGCATACGTCAGGGCCGCCGGATATGGGCAACGGGGTTGTATTTACGGTGACAGTAATGTTGGCGGAGCAGCCTGCAGCTACCGTGTACAATATGGTTGATGTGCCGGCTTTAACACCCATCACATCACCTGAAATGGAGTTAACAATTGCCACTGTGGTATTGCTGCTGCTCCACAAGCCGCCGGGAGAAGCATCGGATAAGTTGGTTATCGCACCTATGCATAGATTAGAGGCTCCTATAATGCCGGAAGGTAATGCATGAACTGTGACCACGGCAGATGTGACACACCCGGTAGTGGCAGTATAAGTGATAGTAGCAGTGCCGGGCCTGTTTCCTGTAACTACTCCGGATGTGGCACCGACGGAAGCAACCAACGTGCCGCCACTATTCCACAGGCCACTGCCTGAGCCGGCTAATGTGATGGTAGAGCCAACGCAAACATCTGTGGGGCCGGGGAGTATGGATGGTAATGGGTTGACCGTTGCTGTAACTACAGAAGGACAGCCTCCCAATGTGTAGCTGATGAGCACAGTACCGCTGGCGGCCCCGGTAAGTACACCGGTAGATAATGCGATGGTAGCAATAACTGTGTTTCCTGAATTCCATGTTCCGCCGATGGCAGGATCACTTAATATGATTGACTGTCCGAGGCAGACGGGTACATTGCCTTTTATAGCCGGTGGCGCAGGAATGACTGTCATTGAGTAAGTAGCAGTGCATCCTTTTGGCGTAGTGTAGGTTATTGTAACAGCACCCGGTAATACTCCGGTAACTATGCCTGTGCCAATGCCTACTGTGGCTATGGCAGTATTGCTGCTGCTCCATGCGCCGCCGAGGGTAGTGTCAATGAGCATGGTGGCCTGTCCCTGGCATACGTTGCTGCTGCCAGTGATGGGTGATATAGGGTTTACTATGACCGTTGTGTACGTGGTGCAGCCGGTGCCCATTGTATAGTTAACAAGCAGTGTGCCGGAAGTTATCGGCGAAAGTATGCCGGAACCCGCACCGATAGTAGCCAGGGTAGTATTGCCGCTGCTCCAGATGCCGCCAGTAACGGCATCGCTTAAAGTAATGGTATTGCCCACGCATGCTGTAGTAGTTCCTGTTATGGGAGCAGGAGATGCCACGACCGTTACTGTTGCTGCCACCGTACACCCGGCCACCGTATACACACAACTAAATACTCCGGGAGCTGTAGCTGAAACAACACCAGAGGTAAGGCCTATGGATGCAACAGAAGGAGGTGTACCGCTCCATGTGCCGCCGCCGGGTGAACTGCTGAGCGCAGTTGTTTGTCCTACACATACCGTAGGGCTGCCAGTAACCGGGGCGGGTAACGGATTGATGGTAATGACTTTTGTAGCCACGCAACCTGCAGGCAGCGTATAAGACATGATAGCTGTGCCTGCTGATACGCCGGTAACCAAACCGCCGGTAATGCCAATGGTTGCTACTGTAGTGTTGCTGCTACTCCATGCACCACCACTGACTGAATTACTTAAAGTTATTGCAGCACCAGCACACAGGTTGCCTGTGCCAGTTATTATAGCGGCTGATGGATTGACGGTGACCGTAGTATAGACCGTGCAACCTGATCCCAGAGAGTAAGTGATGATGGATGTTCCCGCACTGATGCCGGACACAATACCGGAAGTAAGACCTATAGTGGCGATGGTGGTGCTACCACTTGTCCAGGTACCGCCGAATGTAGCATCACTCAGACTTGTTGTCTGACCGGCGCAAACCTTCATAACGCCTGTTATAGCGAGTGGTACTGAATTCACAGTTATCCCTGTGGTTGAGGTGCAGCCGGCAGGAGTAGTGTAAACAATAGCGATGATGCCGGGTGCTACGCCTGTGACTATGCCTGACGTTAAACCTACAGTGGCGACGAGCGTATTGCTGCTGCTCCATGTTCCACCAACTACAGAATTGCTCAGTGCAGTGGTAAGCCCGGTGCAAATGGAAGTGACGCCCGTTATTGGGGCTACAGGATTAACAGTAATCAATTTGTTGACCGCGCAGCCGGAACCTAATGAATACGTGATTAGGGTGGTCCCTGGGGTAAGCCCGAGTACAGAGCCTGATGTAAATCCAATTGTGGCGACCGTAGTAGCACTACTTGTCCATGTCCCACCTGTTACCGCATCGCTGAGTGTAATGCCAGATCCCTGGCAGACATTTGATGCGCCTGCGATCGTAACCGGTGTAGGACTTACGATCAGCGTTGTGATGGTGATACAACCTTTGGTATATGTAATTGTTGTGGTGCCGGCAGCAATACCTGTAGCAGTGCCGGTTGTGATACCTATAGTAGCGACGGAGGTATTGCTGCTCGACCAGATGCCACCCAGGGTAGTGCTGGAAAGTGAGGTGCTGTTACTTATGCAAATAATGGTGGTGCCGGTGATGGGCGAAGGGCCTGAACCGACGATTACAGTTGTAGTAGTGGTGCAGCCGGTTCCGAGGGAATAAGTGATGAGTGTGGTGCCGGGGCTGACGCCGGTAACGAGGCCGGAGGTAAACCCAATGGTAGCAACGGCTGTATTAGAACTGGTCCAGGTGCCGCCGGTTATTGCATCGCTCAAAATAGTAGTAGTGCCGGTACATACATTCACAGAACCACTGATAGTCCGTGGTGTTGGGCTGATGGTGACCGGGGTGGTAATGATACAGCCGGTAGGCAAGGTGTAAGTAACTGTTGCTGTACCAAGGGCGATGCCGGTGACCAGGCCGGTACTTAAACCAATTGTAGCAACAGTAGTGTTGCTGCTGCTCCAAGTGCCGCCTCCGGTATTTGTGAGTACAGACGTGGCTCCTATGCACAATGTAGTAATGCCTGATATTGAAGAAGGGAACGGGTTTATGGTTACTGTGGTAGTAACCGGGCAACCTGAAGGAGGTATGTAGGTGATTGTGGTCGTTCCTGCTGCTACGCCTGTCACCAGCCCGGTAGAAAGTCCTATAGTTGCGATTGTGGTGGCGCTGCTGCTCCATGTGCCGCCGCTTGTGGCATCGCTAAGCGTGGTCGTGGCGCCTATACATGCGGCTGTAGTGCCACCTATGGCAGGTGGCGCCGGCGTTACTGTTAGTGTTGTAGTTATTGCGCAGCCTGTGCTTAACGATTTGTAGGTAATGTTTACTGTGCCTCCGGCAATCCCTGTTACAAAGCCGGACGACGTACCAATTGTGGCTATTAATGTGTTACTGCTGCTCCATACACCACCGGTGGCAGGATCGCTCAGAGTGGTAGTACCACCAATGCATACGGTAGTAACACCGGTAATAGCTGGTGGCAGCGGACTGATAGTTACTGTTTTCAAGCCCATGCAAGTGGTGAAAAAAGAAGTGTAAGTGATAACGGCTGTGCCGCTGGATAGCCCTGTAACAACGCCTGTTGTTAACCCTACACTAGCGGTGCTATAGGTAGTGCTCCACAAGCCGCCACCTGAGCCCGTAAGCACAATTGTGGCTCCCGGACAAAAGGGTACTGTACCTCCGCTTATTGTCGGTGAGGGGGAGACAGATACAATGATGGTGGATTTACATGTGCCACCCAGTGAATAAGTGATAGTAGTGGTGCCTCCGGTCAAGCCGGTTATCACACCTGTTGTAAAGCCTGCTGATGCAACAGTGGTATTACTGCTTGTCCAGGTGCCGCCGCCAATGCTATTGCTGAGCGTAGTAGTGCCACCTACACATATACTGGTAGTTCCGGTAATAGGCCCTGGTGCAGAAGAAACGGTGATGGTGGTAGTGGTAAAACACCCGGTAGAGAATATGGTGTAAGTGATAGTAGCTGAACCCATGGCGATACCGGATATGAGGCCGCCGGATATTACCGCTGCCACCGCAGAATTACTGCTGGTCCAGACACCTCCGATTGTTGGGTCGCTGAGTAAAATATTTGCACCGGCGCAGACAGTAGTAGGGCCTGTAATAGCTAATGGCAGCGGATTTACAGTGACCAATGTAGTGATGAAACAACCTGTCGGCAATTGATAGGTTATTGTTGATGTGCCGGGTGTTATACCGTTTACGAGACCGGTTGTTGATCCTATGCCGGCAACGGCAGAATTGCTGCTGGTCCAGGTGCCGCCTGTCATCGCATCGCTTAATACTGAAGTGTTGCCTACACATACATGTGTGTTGCCGGCAATGGTAGCTGGGGTAGGGTTAATGGTAACCGGTACAGTTGTATAACAGCCCGTGGGTATGTAGTAAGTGATCGTGGCCGTACCTCCTGTTATCCCGGAAAGCAGGCCAGTACTGCCCGTGATACTGCTAATATTTGCGACCGAGTAATTGCTGCTTGTCCAGGTGCCGGGGGATATGGCATCGCTTAATACAGAGGTATTGCCCTCACAGATTGTTGTCGTTCCTGTAATGGCAGGTGGGTTTGGCAATACGGTTATAGGCATAGTGGCTATACAACCGGTAGGTAATGTGTATGTAATAGTTGCTGTTCCGGCCGTTATCCCACTTACAATTCCGGTAGAGCCAACGGTGGCAACACTTGTATTGCTGCTGCTCCATGTACCTGTTCCCAGATCGAATAGTGGCGTGGTCGTGCCGACACACAAAGTGGACAATCCTGTTATTGTCGAAGGTAATGTGTTCACGGTCGCTGTCACCACTGCGGCACATCCTGTGCTCTCTGTATAAGAGATAAGAGAAGTGCCGCCAGCTATGCCGGTGACCACTCCTGAAGATGAGCCAACTGTGGCTACTGTGCTGACAGTACTTGTCCATGTGCCGCCTCCTGTGGGGTCACTTAATGAGACCGACAACCCAACGCACATGATGGGCGTACCAGTGATGGGCGAAGGAGTTGGACTGACAGTCACTGTTGCAATAGCTGTGCAAACCAATGTTGTGCCGAGCGAATAAGTGATGTTGGCTGTGCCGGGATTGTTGCCGGTTACAATGCCTGTTGTTCCTACCGATGCTATAGAAGAATTACTGGAGCTCCAGGTACCACCTGTAAGTGTTTCCGTGAGTGTGGTAGTGTAGCCAGTGCAAACTGTCTTTATGCCGCCTATAGTGGCAGGCGTAGGGTTTACTGTAATGGCATAAGTGGAATAACAACCAGTAGGTAACAGATAAGTAATCACGGTACTACCGGCCGACACACCCGTGACGACCCCGGTTCCACTTCCGACTGTTGCAATAGTAGTAGCCGCGCTACTCCATGTACCACCGGTGGTTGGGTCGGTCAATGCTATGGTCGATCCGGCACAAACTATCGTTGGCCCACTGATACTTCCCGGTGGGGTGTTGAGCTGTAGTAACACTCCGGCGCTGGTATCGCTAAATCCGCTGTTGAAGCAGGTAACTATGCAGCGGTAGTAGATGTTGGCGGTAACTGTAGTGACATAGCTGTCAATAGTGGCGCCTGATACTGTTGTCCAACTAAGACTATCTGGCGATGACTGCCATTTGTAGCTGATGCCATACCCGCTTGAAGTATTGCAGCCATCCAGATTAAGCGTAGAGGAATAACTGGTACATCCATTTGAAATGCTGGGGACAATAGTACCTACTGATATGCCGTAACATTCGAATGACCAACGGTATACCTGGTTTGATGCAGGCAGTGTAGAAATGCTGGTGGTATTAGTGGTCATACTGGGCGTAGGTGCCGAACTGGCGTTATTTAGCGACCAGTAGTTTTGGGCACCGGTAACTGCATAGGCACCGGAACCATCTGTAATGCCTATTGCCTCGCGGCCTGTATTGGAAGCGCCGGAAGAAATAAAGTTGTAGGCGAAGTCAATGATATTGGAAGACTCATATAAAATGAGCTCAACACTTATATGGGGCGGGTAGCTGCCACTGAAGTTATAGAAGCCACAGTTTGACCATTCCAATACAAATTTTCTGTTTGGCGCCGTGCCGAGGGTGGCATAACGCAGATTGGGGCCGGTAGTCACCACATCGATCCATAGCGGAGCGATGATAGGACGCGGCAAATTAAAACCTCCAATACCTGCTGTATAAGTAGTATTTGCCAGGTCATCATCGTAGGTGTTCACAACAAGGGAAGAGGAGAAGGGCAGTGTCTGCCCCATAACCACCCAACAGTTTGATGATGCGGACAGAGAGGTATAATATGTGCCGCAGTAATCGAAACTGAAACCAATGGGGATGCTGTTGTAATAGCAATCGTCATAAGAGCCACCACCACCGGGAGTGCCACCGGACAATGTTTGAAAGGTGGTTGTCAGGGAGTCGTACTGACAACTGAAAGCATTAAAGGTATAGCTGCTCAGTGTTTGGCAGTAGCCAATATTTGCAACCACAATAAACGATAGGAAAAATAAAAGTTTTCTCATGCTTTTAAAATTTTGAAGGGTTTATATTCTTATTACGATAGTATCCCAAATATAACATTATTTTAATGATTTTTATTTATTATTTGCATGTGAATATCTCTAAAGTGTATAAAGTGTTTATTGCCTTGATTTTCTTGTTGGTAAACAGACTTTGTATTTGATATTTTATACCTTGTGAATAAGAACAATAGTATTATTGTAAACTTTAAAATATGGACCAAATATGGACAACTTGATAGATGGCACCGTCGTTGCTGCTGTGTTAACAATTGTTTTCGCGTATGTGCAGTATCGTGTACGGAAAAAAGACGAAACGGATACCATAAACAAAGTGATCCTCGCCGAAATATCCAGGTTGCTGCATGTGTTGTGTTTGCACAGGATTTGGTGGGCCGAATGTATCAGGGACAAGAATACGCAGATGCCGCTGATCCCTTTCTCTATGGACGTGTATAATAATTACCTGAAAAACATAGGTGACCTGGATGCCAGCTATGCCAGCTATGGAGTATCGTTCTACGGCTATGTAAAGTTTCTCAATTCGCTGCAAAAGGCGCAATCGAAATATGTAGGTTTGAATAAACGGGATGTGTTTGACCAGAATTACCTGAACGCAATTTCAAAACTGGTGAAAGAGTATCACAACACATTTGATAGTGCATTTGAGGAGTATAAGGTGGGAAAGCCAGTGATGGACCCCTGCTGTACAATAGATAGCGTTAAAGCCCCTTCTGTCATGGGTTCCGCATAACAATGAAGCCATCTCGCTGAACGAGATGGCTTCATTAACTATAAACCTTTCGTGAGTTTATTTGCTCAGAATATAAGAAGGGTGGTGCAGACCTGTAGGCTCATAATATTCATCATGAGTATACTTGAACCCTAATTTATGGAGGAGTCTTTTGGAAGTATGATGCTCCGGGTTATGGCCTGCAAAAAGCGCGTTGACCTTCAGATTGCTAAAAGAGTATTCGATTACGGATTGTGCTGACTCTAAAGCATAGCCCTGCTGCCATAAGTCTTTTTTGATGTGCGCGCCGATCTCGAAAATGCCTTCATTTGGTTTGTAAGGACGTAGCCCGCAACTACCAATAAATTCGTTGGTCTTCAGATTGAATATAGGCCACTGCTGCACTTTGTGCTGGCGCAATATTTTTTTCTCGAGGGAAAGTTTGCTGTGTACCTGTGCCAGCGTGAACGGCCCGCCAATATATTTCGTTACGTCCTCATTGCCCCACAGTTGCATAGCGTGGTCCATGTCATCTAAAGACCATGTTCTGAAACCGATCCTGTCACTGGTAAGAAAATATTCACTGTTCATTCTGCTACTGGTTCTTAAAGGTGAAAAATAATATATTTACCGGAAAACAGTAATTACTGTAAAAAACACTTCGTTTTCTGCAAAGATATTAATAAATCGTTAAACCAGCTTAAAACTTTCGATAAATTTTGTAGTAAAATTTCCTTTTCTGAATTCTTCGTTCTTCATTAGCTGCATGTGAAAGGGTATTGTTGTCTTTACGCCTTCGATCACATATTCGCTGAGTGCACGTTCCATGGTGTTTATAGCCTCTTCCCGTGTCTGGGCTACGGCTATCACTTTTGCGATCATGGAGTCGTAATAAGGAGGTATAGTATAACCCGCATATATATGTGAATCTACCCGAACGCCATGGCCGCCCGGTGTATGAAGGGTGGTGATCCTGCCGGGGCATGGGCGGAAGTCATTATATGGGTCTTCGGCATTGATACGACATTCGATGGCGTGTATCTTCGGTTCATAATTGCGACCGCTGATAGGCACGCCGGCGGCGATCTTTATCTGCTCTTTCACCAGGTCGTAGCTGATTACTTCTTCGGTTACACCATGTTCTACCTGGATACGCGTATTCATTTCCATAAAGTAGAAGTTGCGGTGCTTGTCGACAAGAAATTCTACTGTGCCGACGCTTTCATAATTGATAGCAGAAGCTGCTTTAACTGCTGCTGCACCCATTTTTTCGCGTAGTTCGGGCGTCATAAAAGGAGAGGGAGATTCTTCTACCAATTTCTGATGCCTGCGTTGTATTGAACAGTCACGTTCGCTGAGGTGGCAAACGGTGCCGAACTGATCGCCGGCTACCTGTATTTCAATATGGCGCGGCTCTTCGACGAATTTCTCCATGTAGATGCCATCATTCTTAAATGATGCGCCAGCCTCTATTTTGGCTGTATTGTAAGCATGTTCTATTTCAGCGTCTTCCCAAACTACCCGCATACCTTTCCCACCACCACCGGCGGTAGCTTTTATAATAACAGGGTAACCCATGTCTTTGGCCAGTTGCCGTGCTTCAGCTACACTTTCCAGCAGGCCCTCTGAGCCGGGAATAACCGGTACACCGGCTTTTATCATCGTTTCTTTGGCAGTGATCTTATCGCCCATAGAGCGGATCATTTGCGGAGTAGGGCCAATGAATTTAATGTTGTACTGGGCGCATATTTCGGCGAAATTGGCATTCTCTGCCAGGAAACCATAGCCAGGATGAATAGCGTCGGCATTGGTTATTTCAGCTGCAGCCATTATGTGCTGTATATTCAGGTAAGAATCGCTGCTTTGTGCTTTGCCTATACATACGGCTTCATCTGCAAAACGTACATGCAGGCTGTCTTTATCCGCAGTAGAATAAACTGCTACGGTACGAATGCCCATTTCACGACATGTACGGATGATACGTAGTGCGATCTCCCCCCTGTTTGCTATTAATATTTTTTTAAACACTTGCTATGATTTAGGTGTTGTATAATCCTACAATTCGGTAATTCGACAACCAGTGTTAAAGCTGGAATTGCCAAATTACCGAATTGAGTCACTATTTATTAAATCGGTTCAACCAGGAATAAAGGCTGATCGTATTCTACAGGCGATGAATCGTCTGCTATTACCTTTACCAGACGACCACTTACTTCACTTTCTATTTCGTTGAACAATTTCATTGCTTCGATGATGCAAAGTACCTGTCCAGCCTTCACTTCGTCACCCACATTTACAAACACCGGTTTGTCGGGAGACGGGCTGCGATAAAAAGTACCTATCATGGGTGATTTAATGGTAACTGCATTGCTGGCTGCTGCTGCAGGTGCAGCTGGCTTTTCAGCAGCAGGCGCAGAAGACTGGGGAGCAGAGAGCGCCTGTTGCGGTGCCTGTTGTGGCATTGGCATCTGCATTTGCTGCGGCATGGCTACATATTGAGTCTGTTGCGCCAGTTCCTGCCTGATGGTGATCTTGAAGTCACCTTCTTCGATGCTCAGTTCACTGATATTTGACTTGTTGATGGTTTTTATCAGTTCCTGTATCTGTTTGTATTCCATGAAATAAGTTTTGGTTAAAATGAATATTTATGCCTTCACTCTTTCTATATAAGCACCTGTTTTGGAGTCTATTTTTATCAGCTCGCCTTCATTAACAAAGAGCGGCACCTGCACTGTAGCGCCGGTCTCTACAGTAGCCGGTTTCATGGCACGGGTAGC
>Ga0206949_1300_pt1 | contig 13109 bp, 8 predicted proteins | sample Alteio_BWOrgHeat_40_FD_153240 | JGI IMG/M metagenome (GOLD analysis project Ga0206949, IMG submission 153240) | Enriched cells from forest soil in Barre Woods Harvard Forest LTER site, Petersham, Massachusetts, United States -... | ecosystem: Environmental > Terrestrial > Soil > Temperate forest > O...
GCCTGTGCAATACCATTTGTAATAAATAAGCCCATTACCATAACGAGCATTAGTTTAACCGTTTTTGAATTTTTCATTTTTATTGAATTTTGATTTTATATGATTTGATTAATTTTATTCTATTTCCTCGCCCTGTTTTATCTCATCGCCGGGATGCAACACTATTTTATCGTTGGGGCTTAGCGCGCCGAACACTTCGGTCGAATCCTTACCGGTTAAGCCTTCCTTTACATCAATAAGCGTGGCTTTGGAACCCTTAACTTCAACTACATACTCGTGTTCGGTACCGCGAACAATGGCATTATTGGGCACCAATAGTGATTTGGCCCCTGAAAGCATGGGTATATGCACCTCGGCGTACATGCCGGGTTTTAACTGGCCGTTTTTGTTCAGTACATCTATCTCGATAGCCTCCGACCTCATACTACCGAGGGCGTTTGCCGAGCGGCTGATCTTTGCCGAGTATGGCTGCCCCGGCATGGCGTTGAACACAAAGTTTACGGGTTGTTGCAGGTCGACCTTATCGACATAATCTTCGGGGATGTAAACTACAAGGCGCATTTTACTTATATCCTGCAGGATGAACATGGGCTGATCGGCAGCTTTACCGGGCGATACCAAAGCGCCGGGCGATATATTGCGCTGCACGATCATGCCATCAAAAGGCGCGTAGATGCGCAGGTAATCCTGCATGGCTTTAACCGAGCCAACGTTTGATCTTTCGGATTGTGCCATGGCTTCATCGGCTTTCATTTTCGAGGTGGCGTTATCCAGGTCGAGTGGCGATACAGAGCCGGGCTCCTGCGCGGCTTGTTTTAAGCGCTCGTATTTTTCCTTGCTTGCCTCGGCGTTTTCCTGTGCCTGTAGGTAACGCGAGTTAGCCGCCTGCAATTCTGTTTCCATTTCGGGCGCTTCCAGTACGGCAAGCAGTTGGCCCTTTTTTACAACGGAGCCACGGTCGACATAAATTTGCTTTACAAAGCCATTGAGTTTGGGGAACAGGTTAACCTCGTTAAAAGGCACCAACTGCCCCGGCAGGCGCGCCGAGCTTGACAATTCCTTTTCGGATACTGAGCCAAACTGGTATTTATTGGCGTTTTGCACCGGCGTTTGGGAAAGATCGACCGGTTTTTGATTGCCTGAACAACCCGCGAACAGGCAGGCACCGGCTATTACTATAAATGCTAAATATTTCATGATGCTGTTATTGTTAAGTTTTGAGATCCGTTTTCTTCGGGCATGAGCGATGGCTCGGTGTAGGTGGTTTTTTCCTGTATCCAGGCGAATACCAGCGGCAGTATAAATAAGGCTGCAAGTGTTGATGCGAATAAGCCACCAATTACAGCGCGGCCAAGTGGTGCCGATTGTTCGCCTGCCTCGCCCATACCTGATGCCATGGGTATCATACCGGCTATCATGGCCATACTGGTCATTAATATTGGCCGCAGCCTTATTGAGGCGCTGGTTATGGCCGCTTTGGTTGAATCGTGAAATTCCAGGCGCAGCTTTTCGCCGTTGGTAACTATCAATATCGCGTTAGCAACTGATACCCCGGTTGACATGATCATGCCCATGTAGGATTGCAGGTTAAGCGTTGAACCTGTGATGAGCAGCGCTATTATCGACCCTAAAATAACCGCCGGTATGGTTACCAAAACGGTAAGCGATAATTTAAACGACTGGTAATTTGCTGCCAGCAATAAGAATATAACCAGTATAGCGAAGCCCAGGCCGTTTTGTAAACTGCTTAATGTATCGGTTAACAGGCCCGACATACCTTCCACAGTCGCCACCAAACCTTTGGGCGGCGTACCAACCGAGCTTACGGCTTTCTGTACATCGGCGGTTGCGGTACCAAGGTCCTTTTTATAAATATTGGCGCTTATGGTAATAAAGCGGCGGGGGCCGGTACGGTCGTACTCGCCGGGGGCGGCAGTTGTAGTGAACGTTGCTACATCAGCCAGCGTTGGGCTGCTTTGGCCCTTAACCAGTGGTATCTCCTTTAACTCATCCATCGAGTTCATGATGTACTCGGGGATCTGCTCCTGTACCTGGTAGGTATAGGCGTTCTTTTCATCGAGCCATAAATTTTTCAGCGTGAAACGGCTTGAAGAGGTACTTGCTGTAACTGAACGGGCAATGTCGCTTACATTCAAACCCAATTGCGAAACCTTCAGACGGTCGAGCGTAATGGAGATGATGGGATAATTCAGCGGCTGGTCTATCTCCACATCGCGCAGGTAGGGTATTTGTTTCAGTTTGGCTAAAACCTTGCCGCCGTAATCTTCTATCTGCGGCATATCTTTACCGGCAACCTGCACCGCGATGGGTGAATTAGCGCCCTGGCTCATGATCTTCTCGGTCATGTCGATAGGCTCAAAGGTGATGCTCATCTCGGGGAGCGCATGGGCGATGTTTTTGCGCAAGGCATCTTTCAACTCATCCATGTTCACCTTGTAATCGTCGTCAAGGTTTACCTGTAAAACGGCTTCGTGGGTACCGGTATTAAACACATACAGGTTACTGCTGCCAAAACTGCTGGGCACCAAACCTATGTAGCCCGAAGTAATCTTGACATGGCCATTAACGGTTTTGCTGATAATGCCGAGCACCTGTTTAAACTTATCTTCGGTACGTTCGAGGCGTGTGCCTTCGGGTTCTTTTATGCGCATTTGGAACTGCCCATTGTTCAATTTGGGCATCATATCCTTACCTATAACCACAAAGCCAAGGCCTGCAAGCACAATAACCACCACCAGGTAAATTGGGATGATGAGCTTTTTGCGGGGCATGATCTTTTCGAGGATATTAATAAACCGTGATTTTACTTTTTCGAAAAAGTCGTTTTGCTCCGGGTGGTCTATTTCCTCCTGCCGGTGGCGATTTACCTGGCCCTCCTCTGCTGTATCCATTGCTTCTCCCGCGTGGGCATGTATTTCGCCATGATGATAGTGCTGGTAACGCTCGGCTTTTATCATCCAGTTACTAAGGATAGGCACCAGCGTTTGCGCCAATACGTACGACACGATCATGGTTAGACCGATGGACATTGACAGCGGCAAGAACATGGCCTTTGGCACGCCGTTCATCATGAATGATGGCGCGAAAACGGCCAGTATACATAATAGGATTAGCAGTAAGGGGAAGGCTATTTCTTCGCAAGCGTCATAAATAGCAAGGCGTTTTGATTTACCCATTTCCAGGTGTTGGTGGATATTCTCGATGGTTACCGTCGCCTGGTCGACCAAAATACCAATGGCCAGCGCCAGCCCGCTCAGGGTCATGATGTTGATGGTTTGCCCGAACAGGCTAAGCAACAACACACCGATGAGTATAGAAACGGGGATGGTAATCACCACTATGAGGCTGCTCCGCCAGTCGCGCAAAAAAAGCAGCACCATTAAACCGGTTAGCAATGCGCCCAGGCCGCCTTCTGTCATCAGGCTTTTTACAGCGTTTACTACGAAGACCGATTGATCGAACTCATAGGATATTTTTACATCGTTCGGCAGCAGGCTCTGCATTTCGGGCAGCTTACTTTTAAGGTTTTGCACTACCGACCATGTGGAAGCGGAAGCTGTTTTAACAACGGGTATATATACCGAACGCTTACCGTTAACGAGGGCATAGTCGACCGTTACATCGGCTGCATCGGTAACGCGGGCTATATCCTTTATATATATAGGTACACCGTTTTTGGTGATGACCGGGATGTTGCCAAAATTATCGGCGTTTTTAACCAGCGAATTCATGGTGGTTAAATACATCATATCGCCTATGCGTAAATTACCCGAAGGCGACATCACATTGAATTTTGCCAGCGCATCGACCACCTCATCGGGTGTAAGGTTGTAACTGCGGAGCTTATCCGGGTCGACGCTGAGGATGATAGAACGGGCGTTGGAACCAAACGGTGGTGGCGCCGATAAACCCGGTATGGTGGAAAACATGGGCCTGATGCGGGTGGCCGCAAGGTCATATATATCTTTCAGGTTCTCGGTTTTACTATCAAGCACCAATTCTCCTACAGGCAGCGATGATGCATCGTACCTGATAACCTGCGGAGGTAACGCGCCGGGCGGGAAAAAGCTTTGCGCCCGGTTAACCTGCAAGGCTACCTGCGCCGAAGCTTCGGCCATGTTAGTGCTTTCGTAAAATGATATTTTTACTATGGTTAAGCCCTGTATGCTCTTACTGCTGATATTTTTAACACCATCAACATACAAAAACTGGTTTTGCAAACCCGTAGCGAAGAAGCCCTCCATTTGCTGCGGCGACATACCGCCGTACGATTCGATAACATATATAGTAGGAAGATTTAGCTTCGGGAATATATCTATCGGGATATTCATTGCACTTAGCACTGCAAAAATTAAAAGGCTTAGCGTCACTACTATTACAGTGATGGGCCTTTTGAGTGCGGATGTGACCATTGACATAATGCGATTATTTTAAACTATTTAAAATTTGATTTAACTGGTTGCCGGTAACTGCCTTCTCAAAAAGCGCGTTGGCGTATGAATATTTTGCCTGCGCATAGTCGGTTTCGGCGGTGTACAAAATATTGAGGGCGGCATTAAGCTCAATAATGTCGGTTAAGCCGCTGCGGTAAAGCGAAAGCTTTTGGTGGTAACCATCATTTGCTGCTTTTAGCTGGTTGGGAATTTCCTGCAAGCGCTGCTGCGCGGTTGTCAACTCAACATCGGCCTCATTTGAACTTGCGGCTAATAGCTGTTGCTGCTCCTGCAATTTCTTCAGGGCGTAATCCGTATTTGCCTTCTGGGTGTTCAGCTTTAAATGCCTGCGGCGCAGATCGAACAGGTTATAGGATATACCTATACCTACTAAATAATTGTCCCTGTCGAAACCAAAGCCACTGCCCAGGCTACCATAATTACCGGCAGCATCAATGCTTGAACCGCGATCCCAGGCGGCTGCTTCGAGCGATATTTTTGGATTGTACTGCTTTTTAACCAGGTCCTCCCGCTGCAGGCTGTTTTGATAAACCGACCTGTAGAAATTAATAATGGGATGATTCGAAGTATCGAGCGAAGCCATTAATGCAGGCGGCTGACTGATGAGCGCGGCATCGGTAGTGGTATCGGGAATGATGGATGGATATGGAATACCGCTCAGGGTTGATAACTGCAACTGAACTTGTTTAAACTGGTTTTCCAGTTCGATATAGTTTAGGCGCGATTTTGACAGCGCGGCTTCGGCTATACTGGTATCAACCCCTGCCCTAACGCCGCTTTTGGCAAGCGATTCAATAGAGCGCCTAATCTCGAGGTTGCGCTGTATGTCGCGGGCCTGGATGGTCAAAAAATCGTGCAGGCGCAACAGTTGCAGGTAATTACCAATAGTGAATGCCTGTAATTGGTATTTTGATTGCGCAAAATTGTTTTGCTCGACATTAATATCGGAATTGGCCACCTTATTAGCCGCGCCATAAGCGCCAAAGTTGTACACTTCCCAATCAAGGTCGGCTATGCCTAAATTGGTCGAGGCGGCAGTAGTAACATTGGTAGTATGCACCCCGCTTGAGCTTGACGGAACGATGCCAAAACCAAAATAAGCGCCGATAACATTGTTACTGGTACCCACATCGGTTTGGTAATTTAATTTTAGGTTGGGCAGCCAGTTTGCTTTAACCTCGGCGGCCTGTGCCCGGCGTATGCTTATAGCTGCTGAATCGGTAAGTAATTGCGGCGCCCTTGACGTCACATTGCTTAACAGTTGTTTTAAGGTAACAGGTGTTGCTGATTGCTGGGCACGCGCGCTTGCTGCTAACAGCAATAACACCATGCACATGCATCGTTTTATAACTAACATTTGATCTTAGTAAGTAAAAAAATAAAAAATGAAATGGGGGTAAACCGGGCTGGCCGGTCAATTCAGAATAGCCGCGAAAGGGCTAAGAAAAGAAGATCAGATGGTTAATTTGCCTGTAAGCAGGTAGGGCTGTGCGGCGGGCACGAGGGCGGTTTTTAGCTCATTAATAAAGCTATTACCTGTGCGGCCCGTAGATTTAAATAGAAGCGGGAATAAAAGAGATAATAATGCTGTAATGGTTAAAAGCAATGGCAAAGGCGGGTTGGTTAGCTGCTGGTGTATAGCGCCTGATTTGGCTTTACTATCTTCCAGATCCTCGGGCTTGCGGTTGGTAAAGCTTTTGGCCAACAAGCTATGCGATTCTATTATTGCTGCATTGTCCATGCCTGATATGCTAAACCCTATAAATGGTTTCGCAACAAACATCAACACAGCCAAATAAAAAAAAGAATACAACTTTTTTGCTTTCACAGCTTTGCTTTCTTTAAATAATATATCCAGTGTACAAAGGTCACAACAATTTGCCCATTATTAAAAAAGTAACATAATTGTTGCACTCTATAGCAAAACTGCATCATCTATATGAATTAAATATGAAGCTTTCTTTAAAGATTTAAACCTGGTGAAATAACATGCCGCAAGACTTATAATTTCTTATTTAGTTAATGTTATGCCCCATTTAATTGTTTATTAAATAATTGAAAACAAATAGAATTTACGCTAAAAATTCATACAGAATTAACATAGCGCTGCCGGGCGTTAATATCCACTTAACATGCGCCAGCTACCTTAGCGGTTTCAATAAAAACGGCTATGGGTTGGTTTCTACAGGACTACTTTTTAAATGGGGTACAGTTTTATAATTTGTTTGATCAGGCTGCGAAAAATGCAGTTGAAATGGCCGAATTACTTGTACAGGCCGTAAATACCGACCAGGCCGCCGACCGTGAAACCTACTTTAAACAAATAGAACGCCTTGAAAACGTTGGCGATGATATTACCCATAAAATATACCTGGCACTTGATAAAGTAATATTCACCCCGCTGAACCGCTCGGATATACACACCCTGGCATCGGCTATTGACGATGTGGCCGATTACATACACGAGGCCAGCGAACGCATGTTCCTGTATAATATTGATGAGGTTATCCCGGCCATAAAAGAAATAGCCGATATAATATTAAAGGCCACCCGCGAGATAGAGAGATCGATCAATATGCTGCGGGTATCATCAAAAGGAAGGTTGATACTGGAATCGTGCAGGGTTATAAAGGGACATGAGCGCGAGTCGGACCAGATATATTACAGTTCGCTGGCACTGCTTTTTGCCAATGAACAGGATGCCATCACCCTGATAAAATACCGCGAGATACTGCATTCGCTCGAAACCACCACCAATAAATGCAAAAGCGCCACCGATGTGCTGCAAACTATTTTGGTAAATAGTTTTAAGTTTAGTGAATAAATTATTGAGTGAATTAGTGATTGAGCGATTGAGTGAATGATGATCACTGCAATGCCAATTTTTTTCTGATTTGTTGGTAATGATTGGTTATTTCTATATTCACCAATTCAATAATTAGCCATTCACTCAATCACTAAATAAAACATGAGATACTGCTTAACGCTCGACCTGATAGATGATCCCGCCCTTATCCTCGAATATGAGGAACGCCATAAAAACGTTTGGCCGGAAATACTTGCCAGCATAAAAGATTCGGGTATAACCAGCATGGAAATATACCGCTACGGCACCCGACTTTTTATGATAATGGAGACGGATAGCAGCTTTAGCTTTGAGCGAAAAGCCGTTATGGATGACGCCAACCCCAAGGTACAGCAATGGGAAAACCTGATGCTGCAATACCAGCAGCCCTTTAAAGGCGCGGTGCAGAAATGGGTTTTAATGGATAAAATATTTCAATCCTGACATTCGCCTTAAACAGCATTCCCTACCTTTGCGGCAATATGACAGCTACGAATAAAACCACACAGGATAAATACGAGGCCCTTACCAAACTAACCGCAGGCGATTTTAAAGCATTTTTATACGATTGCGACGGCACCCTTGCCGATACCATGCCCGGCCATAAAAAAAGTTATGTACGCGTAGCTGCTGAAGACGGTGTGTTAATTGAAGAATCGATAATTGATGAGTTCGCAGGTTTACCCATACGTGATGTGATAGTGGAAATAAACAAGCGTTATAACAGTACTTTTGATCCGGTCGACTTTGCCGGACGCAAGGAAAAAATATTTTTGAGTGAATACATCGATCAAACGCAACCTATTGATTATGTGGTGAACCACTTAAAAACCCACGCCGGTAAGATGAAAATTGCTGTAGTATCTGGTGGCGACCGGGAGGTTGTTACACGCACGCTAAGCATATTGGGTATCCTTGATCTGCCCGAAGTCTTGGTTTGCGCCGGCGAAACACCGCGTGGCAAGCCCTTTCCTGATCCCTTTTTAGCGGCTGCCGAATTCTTAGGCGTAGCCCCCGAACATTGCCTTGTTTTTGAAGACGGCGACCCCGGCGTACAAGCCGCCGAAGCCGCAGGGATGCGATGGGTTAGGATAGATAAGGTCTAAAAACTTGCGTCTCAGTGTCTCATGAGACACTTGAGACAACACAGATCTACGGTCTAAAAACGCTTCATAATCACTCTTTTTATCACCCTTTTCACCCCCAAAAGGCCAAAAATAGTGCTAAAAGAGTCCTTATTTCAGGCTATTTTGCCTTGAAAAACGCCAAAAAAGCATGAAAAATAGCTCAAAAACGTGTAAAAAACAGGCTTTTTTGCACGTTTTTTGTGCATTACTGTCTCAAAACAAAGCGATGCTTTTTGATTAAACCGACACAATAATTTAATCTTTTATCGTTTAATCAAAGCTGTTTTTTTATTCTTATCTCTTTACAGGCAAATTATTTCATTTTACGGTTTAATTTACAGAAACTTGTTATTGGATACTAATTCGTCAACCCCGGGCTTATGAAAAAACATTACGCGGCAATTGTTACTGGTTTCTTGTTATTATTTTTTGCCGGCGATGTTTTTGGTCAGCAAGTGTTGGTTACTGATGCAAATAAAAAGGCATTAACAGATTTTTCAGCTAAGAAAGCTTCAGCTTATGCCGCCTCGCATCAAAAAGCCATGGCCCTGGCGGATAGCCATAAATGGCCGCTTCGCAAAAAAACAAAAAACGGCGGTACCTTCTCTTTACAGGGTTTAAACAACCTTGGGTTCCCTGTATTTTTAAAAACAACTGATAACGGCAACATTATTTCGGCCGCTACAACACATACCAATACGGTATACCCCGGCGGTACTTTAGGGTTGACCCTTACCGGATCAAGCACCTTTTTAAATAACAAACTGGGCATTTGGGACGGCGGCGCGGTATATGCCCAGCACCAGGAATTTGCCGGCAAAACCATCACCCTGAATACTACCCAACCAGCTATTGACCATGCTACGCACGTAGCCGGCACCATGATAGCTAAAGGCGTTTACCCGCCTGCAAAGGGTATGGCATATAGCGCTTCAACCCTGCAGTCGTACGATTTTGATGATGATATAACTACCATGGGTGCTGCAGCGGCCGGCTTACTACTCTCCAACCACTCTTATGGCGACATAGCGGGCTGGGACGAGGATGACACCGGCGCCTGGACATGGTATGGCCTGCCCGGCGATACGGTTGATTACACCTTCGGCATATATAATACCCGCACACAGGATTATGACCAGATAGCCTACAATGCGCCTTATTATTTAATAGTTGAATCGGCTGGCAATGCGCGTGGTTACCCGGGCCCCGCAGTTGGGGGAACCTATTATGGCTACAAAAGCGCAACGAACGCCACCCTGGTACTCAAAACCCATACGGCAAACGATGGTATAAGCAACCAGCAATGGTATGATGGCATAGCCTCAACAGGTAATGCCAAAAACATATTGACCGTAGCGGCGGTGGGGCCGCTGCCATACGGGGCAGCAAGCAGCAAGGATATACAGATAGCTTATTTTAGCAGTTGGGGGCCAACCGATGATGGCCGGGTAAAGCCCGATATATCGGGCATGGGCGTAAACGTGGTATCATGCGGCAGCCTCGACCCTACCAACTACTTAACCTTGTCGGGCACATCCATGTCGTCGCCTAACGTTACGGGTTCGCTTTATTTATTGCAGGAATATTATGCGCAGAAAAACAGCGGCAAGTTTATGCTGGCGGCAACTTTAAAGGGCCTTGCCTGCGCCACTGCCGACGACGCCGGCAACGTTGGCCCCGATTATATCTACGGATGGGGCCTGCTCGATATGCAAAAAGCGGCACAGGCCATAACCGATAACGGAACAAAAAGCATAGTAAAAGAAAATTCCTTAAGCCAGGGCCAAACGCAAACTACTCAGGTAACTGCATCAGGCAGCGGGCCGCTGGTAGCTACCATATCATGGACTGACCCGGCCGCAACGCCAACAGCCGACGGTACCGTGAACGACCGCACCATAAAACTGGTTAACGACCTCGACATCCGCGTTAGCGATGGCACAACAACCTTTATGCCCTGGGTGCTCGACCCTCTCCACCCTGCTACGGCGGCAACTACAGGCGATAACATACGCGACAATGTGGAACAGGTTTATATAGCCAATGCCGTACCGGGCCGTACTTACACCATTTCTGTTTCACATAAAGGCACTTTGAAGTCGGGCCCACAGGCTTATTCGCTTATAGCTACCGGCCTGGGTGGTACAGCATATTGCACTTCGGGGCCAACCTCAAGCGCCGATTCACGCATCAACAACGTCACTATATCTAACATAAATAATACCCAAATTACCGGCTGTACCACTTATTCCGACTATACCAGCCAAACGGCTACATTGGAACAGGGAAAAACTTATCCGCTCAGCATTACTTTAGGTACCTGCGGCAGCAACTTTAACAAAGCGGCCAAGGTTTATATCGACTGGAAAGGCGATGGCAGCTTTACCGATGCCGGCGACCTGGTGGCCACTACAACCGTGATAAACGGCACGGCTACCTATAAAACCAACGTTACGGTACCTATAACGGTAATACCCGGCAATTACAGTTTAATGCGGGTGGTATGTACCGAAACCAGCGACACATCAACCATAAAACCATGCGGCACTTATGCCAAAGGCGAAACCCAGGATTACCGCGTACAGTTTACACAAACCGCCACTGATGCGGGCATAACAGCCATAACCGGCCCCGATAGTACAGGTGCATGCTCGGGGGTTACGCCAATTACGGTTACTGTAAAAAACTTTGGCGCCAAAGCCATAAACAATATCCCGGTTACTGTTGCGGTTAAAGCACCTGGTGGTTCTGTTACCACCATAAATGAAACCTATACGGGTACGCTTCAACCTTTGGAAGAAGAAAGCTTTACTTTAAACACCACATTTACCGCCTTAGCGTCATCAACCTACGTGATAACTGCTAACACAAACCTGGCTAATGACCTTATTACGGCCAATAACCAGGCAAGCCTAACCATAACCACTAACCCGGCGCCGGTACTCAGTGCTTTAGCGGTCAACTATTGCGATTCAACCAAACAATACCTGCTCACCGGTACTGGCGATGGCGAAATATTATGGTATCAAACCGCTACGTCGGCTAACCCGATAGCTATAGGCTCACCTGCCGTAACAACACAGGCGCCGATCAACAACACTTACTATGCCGGGTTGAATGATTTTAGCGCAAGTGTCGGCCCTGCTACAAAAAATGTGTTTTCGGCAGGTGGATATAACCAATACGGGCCATCGGTGCTGGTGCATGCAGCCGCGCCTGTAGTTATTGAAAGCGCACGCTTATATGTAGGTTACCCCGGGCAAATAACTTTTGCCGTTACCAATAGCGATGGCGAAACACTATCGAGCACCACCATAAATGCCCTTGCCACGCGCACCACACCGGCGGCAGGCGCGCAGGCCGATGACCCCAGCGATACCGGCAAGGTATACACCCTTAATTTATTGATACCCGCCGCAGGCGACTACATCATAACCACTACTTTTGATGCCAATGCCACATTGTACCGTAATAATGGCGGCGTAAGCGGCTATCCCTTTACTGTAGGCGATGGATTGTTCAGCATAACAGGCAATAATGCTGCTGATCCTAACAATAATAACGACACCAACTACTACACGAATTTTTACTACTATTTTTATAACATGCAGGTAAAAAGCGCGGGCTGTCCATCGGCAGCGCGGCAGGCGGCAACACTAATGAGGCCAATTATCACCCAGAATTCAGGTATATTAAGTTCGAATTTTACCAGCGGCAACCAATGGTATGAAAGCGGCGAGATACTATCAGGTGCTACCGGCCAAACCTATACCCCCGTAACCAGCGGTGTCTTTAAACTGCTGGTCACCTTGAATACCGGTTGTACCGATACATCAGCAAGTTTTGTATATGTAGTACCACCAAAAACCGGGGCAAATGATATCAGCCTGGCCATATACCCGGTACCTGCAAATACAGTATTAAAGGTGTTCTTTACTGCAAAAGCAAACAGTAACCTTACTATGTCGTTAATAAACAGCGTGGGCGAAACTGTTTTTAAAAACAACCAGCAGATTCCCGCGGGTAGCTTCGGCACAGCGCTAAACGTTTCCAACTATCCACCCGGAACATATATACTCAAGCTGCTGTTAGGCACAAAAGTGTATGCCAATAAGATAATTATAAATAGATAGTGGGGGAAACAAAAAAACGTCATTGCGAGGAGGTACGACGAAGCAACCCCACAGGACAGGCGAATATGCAAAGTTGTCGACCTGTATAGTGGGGTTGCTTCGTTCCTCGCAATGGCGCGCGGGGAATGATTTTTAACTAGCTTAAAAAATGTATTTGATCCCTAATCCCGGGGCAATGTCAAAAAATGGGCCGGTAGCCAGTTCTATCCTTGGGTTAAGATCAAGGCTAACAGCAATTGGCGATTTTGGGATAACATATTCCAAACCCAGTACACCATCGGCACCTAATAATATATGGCTGCTGTTATAATACTCGTCGTTACCTAATCTCTGGTAATCGCCTTTGCCTTCAGCGCCTATATGCGCGCCAAACCCATAATAAAATTTCAAAGCAGGCACATTAAATGCTTCCTGGTTTATTTCATACAGCCCGGTTACTACCACGCCGTGGTCGCGGAAACCTAATACGCCTTCATATGATATATCGGGAGATGCAAAATATTTTACGGAGATACCGTCTTCATAAGCG
>Ga0206949_1302_pt1 | contig 13067 bp, 12 predicted proteins | sample Alteio_BWOrgHeat_40_FD_153240 | JGI IMG/M metagenome (GOLD analysis project Ga0206949, IMG submission 153240) | Enriched cells from forest soil in Barre Woods Harvard Forest LTER site, Petersham, Massachusetts, United States -... | ecosystem: Environmental > Terrestrial > Soil > Temperate forest >...
GATGCCATTGTCTGTCAGCTCCAATTTTATGCTATTGCCATTATTAACCATCAAAATGGAGATATCACCTTTCCTGTTATTCGGAAAAGCATATTTAATGGAATTGGTTACAGCTTCATTGATGATCAATCCTAATGGGATGGCATGTGACAGGCTAAGATTTATGGGCTCGATATTCAGTTTGAATTCGATTTGGTTTGAGGTGTCAAAACCGTCCTCCAGCGATTGCACCAGTTCGGGGACATATACAGCCATATCAATGGTTTTGATATCATCCGACTGATATAATTTTTGATGTATTAATGACATGGCATAGATACGGTGTTGGCTGTTCTCAATGGCTTTTAAAGCATCGTTCTCAAGGTAGCGGGCCTGCGATTCTAACAGGCAAATAACCGTGTGCAGGTTATTCTTTACGCGGTGGTGCACTTCTTTTAACAGCCATTCTTTTTCGGTAAGCAAATGCTGCAATAGTTCATTTTTATGGGTGATGATATTATTGGCTAATTGTTTTTGCCTGTAGTTTCGATAAAATAACGCGCTGACCAGGATCATCACCACTATGCCGCCAATAGTGATGTTCTTTATTAGGTCGGCACGGTCCAGGCTCGACTGCTGTAACAAGTCTTTCTGTTGTAATATTTTTATCTCCTGGTTTCTTTTCTCTGCATCATATTGTACCTGGAGTTTTTGGAATTCTAAGTTCTTGGTTTGGTTAAAAACGGAATCCTGTATCTTATGCATTTTTAACAAATGAACAACTGCTGATCTGTAATCTTTCCTGATCGTATCCAGCTTAAACCATAAACCGTTGGTAACCACCCTGTCATAAGCCAGGCCTGATCTGTTAACTATATCTTCATTTTTATTTAAGTATTTCGCTACCGAGCCATAATCTTTTGCTGCAAAATAAAACTTTGCAATTACCAGGTAATCATCTATCAGGTCGGAATTAGCCAGCTTATCATGATCAGTTCTATCCATATCTGCCAGCCGGGCAACATATGGCCTGCCCTGGTTAATTTGATGAAGTGCTGTATATATTTTTACAAAGGATGATAAAGTTCTGTGGGTGGTGGCGATATCAGTATTGGATACGGGATAACTTTTTATGATATGCTGCAACATATCTTTAGCAGCTATAGGTTTATTATCGTCGATATAACAATTAACAGCATTATCGCTTAAAGTATAAATTGTTGGTATATCTTTATAGGCTTCTGCCGTTTTAAGGGCATTCAGAAAGTAAAAAACCGCAGTTTTGTAATCGTGTTTTTTATAAAATATTATTCCCAGGTGGTTGTTTATTTCACACAGCTGCATTGTAGTGTCCCGTAAATTTTCGGCGGTTTTTAATGCCAATAGCTCGTATGGTAGCGCTTTTTGCAAATTCAGATCGTACAGGTAAGCAACTGCTATCAGGTCGTAGACCCCCTGGACCTTTTGGTAATGAATAGATTTATAAAGCGATAGCGACATTTCCAGCTTTTCTAAAGTCGTTTTCACGGCGGTATTGAGTTCGCCAAGCATTCTGTAACCATACGCCTCCCGTTCAATAGCTCTGGCTTTTTTAAAAGCCTCCACCCCTTTTTCAATTAATTGCACCGATTTAGGAATTTCCGCGTAGTTATTGAGGTCATAGTATGTTGCACATAGATAATACGCTTGTCCCAATTCATAGTAATTGCTAGTTTTACTTAATAACTGAATGGCCTTTTCGGCAAATGCTTTTGCATTTGCTTGTTGGCTCCTGTCCCTTGCAAGGTATGATTCATCCAAAGCGATATATCCATAAGCACCGGGCGATTTAATTTTATCGTTGATGCTTTTGGCCTCATCGATAAAAGTAACCGCGCTATCCAGGTCTTTTTTATATTCCCCGGGTTTCAGGATGTTATACTCCGCCAATTTTAATAATGCGGTGATACGGGTTGTATCAGCGGCGGGCTTTTTTAATGATCTCAATAACGAGTCTGCATCGTGCCTTAAAATACCTTGCCCGTAAACAGGAATAAATGGTAAAAGCATCGTTGCTATAAAAACAAGCCTCTTTATAACGCTCATGTTAATGCCTCCCCGGTTTCAGATAGCTTTAAAATATTATAAGGTTCATTTAGCGCGTCAGGTTTAAATATAATACTTATCCGGGTGCCGTTAATTACCTTAAAACTGATGTCAGCGTCAATATCTTCACTTAAACCTTTCATCAACCGCAGCCCCAACGACTCCGGTTCAACTTCATGATCAATTTCCGGCATTCCGATACCATTGTCGGCCAGTTCCAGTTTTATGCGGTTTCCATCATTAATCATCAAAATGGAAATCTCACCTTTCCTGTTATTCGGAAAAGCATATTTAATGGAATTTGTTACGGCTTCATTAATTATTAGCCCCAACGGAATAGCGTGTGAAATGTCAAGATTAACAGGAGTGATGTTTAGTTCGAACTGAATTTGGTTCGAAGTGCCAAATCCATCTTGCAGCGATTGTGCCAATTCAGCTATATAAGCAGCCATGTCAATAGTTTTTATATCGTCAGACTGATATAATTTTTGATGAATCAGAGACATAGCATAAATACGGTGCTTGCTGTTTTCAATAGCTTTTAATGCATCGCTTTCCAGGTGCCGGGCCTGGGACTCCAACAGGCAGATCACGGTATGCAGATTGTTTTTCACCCGGTGGTGCACTTCTTTCAGCAGCCATTCCTTTTCGGAAACCAGGCTTTGCAACAGTTCGTTTTTCTGGGTAATAAGCTCGTTTTGCCGGGTTATAATTTTATTATTTTTTTTTTCGCAGCCTGCTCTGCCTGTAAAGCAGGGCGACAATTATTAATAGCAGTCCTGATCCGGCAATGATCCAGTTACGGCCATTTTGGGTACGCTCCAATTGTACTTGTTCCAATTTAGCTTTATCCCGCGCCAGTTTAACATCTTTCTCCTTCTCATCAGTCTGGTACTGTATATTCAGTTCCTCGACCTGGTTATACCTGGCGATATTGAAAATGGAATCTTTAAGCCTGTTATTTTGTTGCAAATGACGGATTGCAGCCTTGTAGTTGCCCAGGGCAGAATCTACCTCAAAAAGGGCCAAATGAACATTTCTCAAAATTTCAACGTTCCCTCCTTTCCGCATGACTTTTAATGCGGTCTCCAGGTATTGCTGCGCTTTGTTATATTTTTTACGGTAAAAATAAAAATTGCCTATGGCTTGATATCGCTTAGCTTTATCAGGGTCATATCGATTAATCCCGTCCTCGTCGCCGAACTTGATCATTTCGAGATAGCTTTTTTCCGCCATGTCGTAATTTTTAAGCGCATTATATATAGCACCGAAAGAAAATTGCACATATTGCCTGTCTTGCAACTTTACGGGTTTGTATTTGGTTGTAATAGTGGAAAGGAATTTAAGGGCTTCGTCCGCCCGCCCGCCGTATACATATTCGGCAACAATCGAACTGATTGTTGAAAATAAATTAGCCAGTTCATGTACTGCAATTAAATGGTTTAAGGATTTTTTATACCAGTCGACAGCTGACGAATAGTTTCCCAAATAACTGTAAATGCTTCCCAACTGTGCATCAGAATTCGCTATCACAGCGGTATCGCCTGCCAACTCTATGTTTTTTTGGTACTTTAATTCGTAATACAGCGCTTTATTATACAATGCTTTTTTAATGTAAATCGCCGCTAATAAGTCGTATGCGACCATTAAGTTAGCGGGGCCTGCTTTTTTCCCCTCTTTTATAACTTGAAAGAGTTCACTTTCAGCCACGGTGTATTGTTTTTGCGCGCTATGGATGTCGGCAGTTTCTACAAGGTCATACATTTGTTCGTCGATAAAGCCTAATTGGCGGGTCAATACCATTGCTTTTTCGTAGCAGGTTATTCTGAATGGATTAGTTGCCGGGCTCTCTTTGACAAAGTATGCTAAATATTCCCATGCCAGCGCTTCAGTTTCTTTGTCACCTGTTTTGCTGCATCCGGCTATTACCGGTAAAAAGCTTTTTTTAGCGTCTTGATCTGGGTTTCGGAAACTGTAAAGAAGCGCACAACTGACATTCATTAGGTTTTGTAATGGGGCCACATCAAGTTTCTTCATGAGTTTACCGGCCTGCTTCAGATAACGTTCGGCTGTATCGAGCCTTCCATCGGCGTTGGATTTATCCAAATAATAATAAGCGATCCTTATCCGCGTGCCGGCGCGGCTCGTATCGGTCGTTGCATTGTTCATGGCCTGGCGCAATGAGTCAGTGGTCTGCTTGTCCTGCGCCTGAACTGCCATGCTCACGCTAAGCAATACCCATGTAATGATCAACCTTAGTGTCTTCATAAATTGTTTTAAACGTATCCTTTCAAATAAACTTGATTGAACTTTTCAACCATATGCCTCCATTGTTTTAGATGATGGCAAAAGATTTTCAGGAGTGTTTAGCAAGTCCCACTTAAAAATGATGGTTATCCTGGTGCCATTGTTAATCTCAAAAGTAATATCAGCGTCAATATCTTCACTTAACCCTTTCATTAACCGCAGTCCCAGCGACTCCGGCTCAGCTTCATGATCAATTTGCGACATGCCGATGCCATTGTCTGCCAGTTCTAATTTTATACGCTCTCCAACATCAACCATCAAAATGGAAATCTCGCCTTTCCTGTTATTCGGAAAAGCATATTTAATTGAATTGGTTACAGCTTCATTGATGATCAATCCTAATGGGATGGCATGTGAGAGGTTAAGATTTATGGGCTCGATATTTAGTTTGAATTCGATTTGGTTTGAGGTGTCAAAACCGTCCTCCAGCGATTGCACCAGTTCGGGGACATATTCAGCCATGTCAATAGTTTTGATATCATCAGACTGATACAATTTTTGATGGATCAATGACATGGCGTAAATACGGTGCTGGCTGTTTTCTATAGCTTTTAAAGCATCGCTTTCGAGGTAGCGGGCCTGCGATTCCAGCAAGCAAATAACCGTATGCAGGTTGTTTTTTACACGGTGGTGCACTTCTTTCAACAGCCATTCCTTTTCAGTGAGTAAATGCTGCAGCAATTCGTTTTTATGGATTATCGATTCGTTGCTTTTTTGCTTTAATGTGTTTTGCTTATATAATAATAAGGCGATTATCAATACCAGCACAATGCCCAATATAGTTACGTCTCTTACCAGGTTAGCTTGCTGCAAATTCTCGTGCTCAAGCTTTTCTTTTTGATTTAACAATGCGAGTTGATTCTCTTTTTCTTCGGTGGCATATTTAACTTGCAGCTCTTCTGCTTGTCTGAGCGTCGAAACCTTATAATTGGAATCAGCAAGTTGCTGCCGTAACCGGAAGTGGCTTATTTCAGAGGTTTGATCATTGCTAACGGAATCGATATAAATCAACCTGTTTAATGCAGTAAGTTCGCTAAGCAACGTCCCGTCTATATGGAAGGGATCGGAGAAGTATCGTCCGAGAAATATTTTGGCTTTAACATAATCGCGTTTCATAAAATATAAATTTCCAAGCCCTAAATCTACCAGTGAACGCCGATGGAAGCCCCCGGAATTTTCCCGTAACGTCTCAATACTATCCGCCATTTCCAGGTGCCGTTGTGCCGCATCTAATTGTTTCGAATCATTGGAATACACCGCTAATGCCAGGTTATAGAACAATTTATCCAAAAGCGATTTAGGTGGCGCATTTTTTGAAACCTTAAAAATAAGATCCCTGGCTTTATCGGGTTGATTGAGCTTAAGAAGCACATTAGAGAGGTTGAATACAGACAGATACAAACCGTTCCCATCGCCGGCCCGCATCAAATTATACACTGCTTTCTCCTGATATTTTCGGACTTCCTCATCTTTGTTGCCTTCGGTGAAATACATTGTGCCAAGGCGACTGTAAAAATATCCCCATCCAACGCTATCACGGCTTTCCTCGGCTGTCTTTATCGTTTCCAGTGAATACTTCAGCGGTTCGCCGAATTTCCCTTCAAACATAGTAACCATCGCTACAGCATCAGTATTATAATGTGTATATGGAAAATGCATGGATTCTGCAAGCCCGAGAGCCTCGAGCGAGGCATTATAGGCGTTGGGCAACTGGCAGGATGCCACAAATAAATAGCAAATATCAGTTAACACATTTATTTCCCCTTCGGTATTATTTTGCTGATGGTACAATTGCCGGGCCTGTTGCAGATAGCTTATCCGTTTAGCTATAGTAGCAGGGGTAAAGGCAGTATACAATCCGCGGTAGTACAACGCTTTCGCTTCAGTCGAAATATCGCCTTCGCCGTGGCATTCGGTTATCAGCCGGTCAAAGACCGGATCGCCATCCTGGAAATCATAGGCCTGCACATACATCTTACCAATTAATAAACCGGCCTGCCACCCTAATTTCCTGTCATGCAGTATTTTACTTTCATTGATGGCTTTGTTTAAAAAATACAAAACACTGTCTTTAAAATGGTGATAGGCGTCGGGTTGAAAGGCATAATAAGCACCCAGCAGCACCAATAATTCAAGATGGGTTTTTCCCGTTGAACCCAATAACAATTGCATACCGCTTTTTGGGTCTTTTTTATCTATCCATTTTGACTGATCGGTTAGATCAGGGTCATTGATGCCTTCTGCAATCACCGGAAGACGGCTCAAACCTAAAGAATGGCTGGTATAAAGGAGGCTGCTGTCGAGGTCGGTCTGGTTTTCTGTTACAACCGTGAAGTATGTTGAGCTTAACTGCAAAAGCAAGCGCTGCCAGGTTAATTTGTATTCGGATGGCTTATGAAATGCTACAGTTTGAGCCGCTGATTTAAAACTAAAAAAACAAATAAAAAAAATCGTCAGGGCTAAGAAAGATCTTTTAATCATAATTAACAATTATGTGTGCTGTAACGGATAATGCGATTAAAATAAATATAATAAAAGGTGCATCTTTTCATAGGCACCGGAAGGTAGTTAGCTACTTAAAGAGTCCCTTCTACATTGTTTACATCCAAGATAAGTCAAACATCCCTTCCGAAAAACAGGCTGTCGATACCCGTTGAAATGATAGCTAATGAAAACTTTCAGCGGCAATAAATCACCTTGATCAATAGGTGATTTTCAAACTTTAAATAAATTTCTAAAATTTTTTCGAGAAAAAAAAATATTGCTTTTTGTCTTAAACCGCAACATTATTTGTTACCACGACATCTCAAGTCCAATCTTCCTGTTTCATGATATTTAAAGGTTTTACGAACTGAATAAATTATTCAAAATATTGATTATAAGGTAATTGAATAATGGCACGATAGTGGAATGCAGGAACACGACTGATTTAAAATGTGCTTGTTAAACATGGTAAATTTTACATTGATATGAATACTCTAAAAGTTTCTGTTACCCCAGGGGGTAACGGTGGGAAATTAGCGTTCGCAACATGTCTTTATGTGACGCAGATCACATAAATCAAGCCTGATTTTAAATGTGATATAGGTCACACAGTTACCTTAAAAACGCTACCGTACTTTGTTGTATAATAAAAAAAAATAAAAACATGAAAACTCAAAAATTTGAAATCGTAAGCGCCCAAAGCAATATTGATTGGGTAGGCAGAAAAGTAACCGGTGCACACAATGGCACCATTGACATTAAAGCAGGTGAACTCGTTTTTAACGATGGCGAACTTTCAGGGGGTAAAATCTCCATCGACACAACATCCATAAAAATACTGGATGTAACCGACCCTGCAACTAATGCGCAGTTCGCAGGCCACCTGGCATCAGATGATTTTTTCTCCATCGAAAAGTATCCCGAAGCAATTTTGAACATAACCAAAGTTTTGGACAACCATGTTGAAGGCGACCTGACCATTAAGGGTATTACGCATCCTGTTGGTTTTGACATCACGACTAATATAAGTGGAGATACCTTAACTGCAACAGGTAAGGTGGTAGTTGATCGTACCTTATACAACATGAAATTCCGTTCAGGTAATTTCTTTAAGGACCTGGGCGATACCCTTATTTACAATGATTTTGACCTGGATGTAAGCGTAACTGCTAAAGCTGCTTAAAATTAAAGCCATGCCATACGTAAAAATTGAAGTAACCCGCGAAGGCATTACAAGGGAGCAAAAAAAAACGCTGATAAAGGGTGTGACCGACCTTATAACCGATGTACTAAATAAGGACCCGCAACTAACCCATGTGGTAATACAGGAGGTAGACCTGGACGACTGGGGATTCGCGGGAGAGCAGGTATCGGTACTAAGGGAAAAAGGCATTACAGCCAATAAGAAATAAGATAATGAAGAAGCAAACAGTAATCGTAACAGGCGCATCATCAGGTATTGGTAAAGAGGTAGCGCGCTACTTTTTAAAAAATGGCGATAATGTCGTGATAAATTCATTAACTACTGAAAAACTGGAGCAGGCTTACCGTGAGTTGGGTGCAGGTGAAAATCTTGCCATGGTTGCAGGGGATGTGAGGGATAAAAAAACAGGCGAACAACTTTTAGCAACTGCTGTTGCAAGGTTTGGCTCAGCAGATGTACTGGTAAACAACGCCGGCATTTTCGGAATCAGGGCATTTCTCAACGTTGATGAAGCTTACCTCGACCGGTTTCTGAATACCAACCTCAAAGGCACTTATTTTACCACTCAAGCCATTATTCCGCAAATGCTGAAACAGCACGATGGGGTAGTCATTAACATAAGTACGCCGCTGGTAAATCATGCCCTTGGCGGCGCTCCCAGCTCTGCGCCGGTTGCATCAAAGGGCGCGATACATGCACTTACTTTACAACTGGCAGCTGAATTTGGCAGGGACAATATAAGGGTAAATACGGTAGCATCCGGGGTTATCCGCACACCAATGCATGGAGATAATGCCGATCAGAGCGCAAAGCTGCACCTGTTAAACAGGGTTGGCGAAGCGGAAGATATAGCGCAAATGGTTTATACAATTGCCAAAAACAACTTTATTAGTGGCGCTATCATTAATGTTGATGGCGGCATGGGGGCAGGACATAATCTGAATTAACATGAAAACGTTTTTTTTAACCGCACTTTTGTCGTGTACTTTGTTAGGATTAAAAGCACAAAACTTAAACACAATGGAAAATTCGAAAGCAGATTCAACAGCGATCTCCCAGGCATTGGAAGATTATTATTTTAAAGGGATTTATGAAGGCGATGTAGCCGTGTTGGGCAATATCTTTAACCCGGGAACTTTGCTTTTTGGCGATGTTAAAGGCCAGCCATATGCCAAAACACTTGACCAGTATCTTGATGGTGTCGCCCACCGCCAAAGCCCGAAAGATTCAGGCAAACCATTCAAGGGCGATATTATATCCATCAAAGTGGTTCAATCCATCGGCATAGCCGAGGTTAAGGTGAAAATGTATGAGTTTAATTACCATGAGTTTCTGTCGTTCCATAAAATTAATGGTCGTTGGCTCATTGTGAATAAAATGATAAGCGACGTAAACGAATAATATTATAGCATTATGTGGTACAATACAAAGCATCCGAAATACTATTAGCCATGGAAAAATTATTCTTAATTGCCAATTTCAATATAGTTCCTGGTTTTGAAGAGGAAGTTAAAAAAGCAACGATTGCGCTGGCTGTTGAAACCCGCAATGAAACAGGTTGTGAATTGTTTTTGATACATACCCGGAATGATTCACCTGGAACAATCGTTTTCTATGAGATTTATCGCAGCCCGGAGGCTTTCGAGCAGCATAAGGCCTTTGTGTACTCTGAAAGTTTTTTTGAATTTCTGAAAGGCAGGATCGAAGATGATAAGCTCGAAATTACTTTTCTCACAAAATTAGGTAGTTAAGCCAATGCACAACGTAAACGGGTAAAATTCAAAGCCATGTGGTACAATACAAAAGCATCGGAAATACTGGGCATTCAATACCCAATTTTGCAAGGGCCGTTCGGTGGTAATTTGTCATCTGTTGAGCTGGTATCGACAGTATCAAACGCCGGGGGGCTTGGTGGCTATGGAGCTTATACGTTAAGCCCGCAGGAGATCATTGATGTTGACTTGCAGATAAAAGCATCAACCAACAAACCATATAACATCAACCTATGGGTTTCAGATACTGATGCGGTGGATGGCAGCATTTCGGATGAGCAATTTATACAAGCCCAAAATTTATTCAGGCCTCATTTTGATGAATTAGGAATTGAATTGCCGGAAAAGCCTGTACCGTTTAAAACCCGTTTCGAGAACCAGGTTGAAGTGATATTGCGCCAGCGGCCGCCGGTATTCAGCTTTATGTTTGGCGTGCCGTCTGCAGATATACTTGAGCAGTGCCGCAGGCTGGGCATTGTTACTGCCGGCGCCGCAACTACACTGGACGAAGCTATATTTTTAGAAGCCGCCGGGGTAGATATGATCATCGCGTCGGGCTTTGAGGCGGGAGGGCACCGTCCATCGTTTCTTGCACCGGCGGAATCGTCCACAATTGGAACTTTTGTATTAGTTCAGCTGATCAAAGAAAAGGTAAAAACCCCGGTTATTGCTGCAGGTGGTATAGCTAATGGAAAAGGTGTTGCTGCGGCCCTGGCGCTTGGTGCCGATGCCGTGCAGATGGGTACTGCCTTCCTGGCCTGCGATGAATCAAATGCGACGACAATACATCGGCAAATGTTGTTCTCGGATGCGGCTAAATACACGACTTTGTCGCGGGCATTTACCGGCCGGCTCGGTCGGGGAATAACCAGCCGCATTGCAACTGACCTGGTTCATAAAGAAAAAGGATTCCTGCCCTTCCCGTTGCAAACGCAGTTTATGTCGCACATAAGAAAAGCGGCTATAGAACAGGAAAAGTGGGATATGATATTATTCTGGGGTGGCCAGATAGCGCCGGTGTTGAAATATACCAAAGCCGGTGAATTGATGAAAGCAACAGTTGAAGAAACAACGGCATACTTTGACCATTTAAAAGCATAACAACATGAAAAAAGTGGTTAATATTATTTATATCGGTGGCCCTACCATCATACTGGAGATTGGTGGTTTAAGGCTGATGACCGATCCAACGCTTGACCCGCCAGGCGAAGAATTTATGATAAACGGCAAGCCTGCCTATCACAAGATTGAAGGCCCCGCCGAAACCAACATTGGTAAAATAGATGCCGTATTGCTGAGTCATGACCAGCATGGTGATAACCTGGATAATGCAGGCAGGGAATTCTTAAAATCGGTACCCAAAACGTTTACAACAAAAGTTGGCGCCGAGAGGCTGCGGGGTAATGCTGTCGGACTATCCACATGGGAAAGCATCGCTCTAAATAATGAGGTTACGATCACATCAACGCCTGCCCGCCATGGTCCGGCGGGCATCAAACAAATTAGCGGTGATGTAACCGGTTTTATAGTTGCAACAAAAGAAATGCAGGTTTATCTTACCGGAGATACTGTTTTTTATGATGGGATTGAAGAAGTTGCTGAAAAATTCAACCCCAAATATGTGTTCATTTTTGCAGGTGCTGCCAAGCCGCGTGGGCCATTCAATGTAACTATGGGTACTAATGACGCTATTGATACGGCCTTTGCTTTTCCAGGGGCAACTATTATCCCGGTACATTTTGAAGGTTGGTCACACTATACTGAAACAGGCGAAATGCTTCGGCAATCCTTTAACGCACTGGGGATAACCGATCGCCTAAAAATTCTTAAATCAGGCGTAAAAACAGAACTATAGACCATTAACATATGGCATTTTTTTTAGCCGGGAAATACCCGGACGGAATATGTTGTGCCTAAAAAATAAATAGTTATGAAAAAGTTAGATCGTATGTTGGCCGTATTATTCTTCGCCGTTTGTATGAACGCGGCTCACACTTTGGCCCAGGGCTTACCCACTAAAAAATTCGGTGCCATTTACCAGGAGAGCATCAAATGGATGCCGTTCCCGGCATTTCCGCAGCAGGCCCGGCTTGCGGTTTTGGTTGGTGATCCTAAACAGGCCGGGGCTTACGTAATTAGGGTAAAAGTACCTGCCGGTGTAAAACTTATGCCGCATACACATCCCGAAGACAGGATATACACCGTTATCTCGGGTGTTTTTTACATCGGCCTGGGCACAAAATTCGATGCTTCGAAACTAAAGGCATACCCTCCCGGAAGCGTGATCATACTACCCGGCAACACACCTCATTTTCATTGGGCAAAATCGGGCGAATATGTTACACAAGTTACCGCTTACGGTCCGCTTGGGATAAAATATGTCAATCCATCCGATGATCCCCGTAATAAAAAGTAATAAGGAGGGAATCCCATATCAGCATAAATTTTTAGCAACAATAAATCATAAAGCAATGAAAACACAGAAAAACAACAAACGTGTGCTTGCCGGTGCAACTATTACAGGTATTGCCGGCGCTATTATTTTGTTTGCTGCACCCGGCCTGCCTCAAACTGCCAGCGCGCAAACTTCGGATGCGATCCGCCCCTTCACCATCAACATTCCTCAAGCAGCTCTCGCCGACCTGCGTCAAAGGGTGCTGGCAACAAGATGGCCGGATAAGGAAACTGTTGACGATCAATCTCAGGGCGTACAGTTAGCTACTATGAAGGCACTGGCGAATTACTGGACAACAAAATACGATTGGCGCAAATGCGAGAAGAAGTTAAATTCTTATCCACAGTTCATTACAAACATTAACGGGGTCGACATCCACTTTATTCATGTCAAATCTAAAAATCCTAATGCCCTTCCTATAATTATCACTCATGGCTGGCCGGGCTCTATCATTGAACAGTTGAAGATCATTGGCCCGCTTACTAATCCTGTTGCTTATGGAGGAAAGGCGGAAGACTCTTTTGATGTTATTATTCCATCACTTCCGGGCTATGGCTTTTCAGGTAAGCCTACCACTACAGGCTGGGACCCGCAACACATTGCACGGGCGTGGATAGTATTAATGAAACGTTTGGGATATAAGCGGTATGTAGCGCAGGGCGGTGATTGGGGCAACGCGGTTACCGAACAAATGGCCCTGCAAGCCCCACCGGAACTGATCGGCATTCATACCAACATGCCTGCCACACTTCCCGCCGATGTTTCGAAAGCACTCCAGTTT
>Ga0206949_1306_pt1 | contig 12741 bp, 12 predicted proteins | sample Alteio_BWOrgHeat_40_FD_153240 | JGI IMG/M metagenome (GOLD analysis project Ga0206949, IMG submission 153240) | Enriched cells from forest soil in Barre Woods Harvard Forest LTER site, Petersham, Massachusetts, United States -... | ecosystem: Environmental > Terrestrial > Soil > Temperate forest >...
TGGCTATCCCTGTAATCATCCACCTGTTCAATTTCCGCAGGTACCAGAAGGTATATTTCAGTAATGTGCAGTTCCTGAAACAGGTAAACGAACAGCAATCATCCCGCAGAAATTTAAAAGAACGCCTTATACTTGCTGCACGCTTATTGGCGCTTACTTTTTTGGTGCTGGCTTTTGCCCGCCCGTACATCAGTAATAAACAAAATTTAACGGCGGGTACACAGCAGGCGGTCAGCATTTTTGTAGATAATTCATATTCTATGCAAACCCTCAACAGCGAGGGTTCCCTGCTTGACCAGGCCAAACAAAAGGCAAAGGAAATTGCATCGGCCTATGGTATAAACGACCGTTTTCAATTGCTTACGCAGGATTTTGAGGGTAAGCATCAACGTTTGTTAAGTCGCGATGAGTTTAATGATGCTGTCGATGCCATTAAGATCAGTCCGCAAAGCCGTAAGCTGCAGCAGATCATCAACCGCCAACAAAGTTTGTTAAATACGCAGGCTAACGCGATCAAATCTATCTATATCATTTCCGATTTTCAAAAAAATATCGCATCAAACCAAAATATTAAAACTGATAGCGCTACGCACATCAGTTTAGTGCAGCTAAAAGCCAGTCCGCTACCAAATGTGGCGGTTGATTCGGTTTGGCTGCTCAGCGCCGTACACCGCCCCGGGGAGGGCGAAAAACTGGTATTTCGCCTGCATAATTATGCCGATGGCAAAGCCGAAAAAATACCACTGAAGGTTTTGATCAATAATGAACAAAAAGCATTGGGCAGTTATACCATTAACCCACGGTCGGCACAAAATGATACGCTGGCATTCTCAGGTCTTCAACCGGGTTGGCAGCGCGGCGAGATCACACTGCAGGATAACCCGGTAACATTTGATAACCAGTTCTATTTCAGCTTTAATGTAAAGCCGCAAATGCCTGTGTTACTGATTGATGATGGTACGCCTAACCCATTCCTCAAAGCCGTTTTTGCGGCAGATCCGTTTTTTTCCGTTAAAGATGTACCCGCCGGTAATGTGGATTATGCAGGGTTAAATACCTATCCGTTAATAATTTTAAGCGATGTTAAATCCATCTCTACAGGGTTGGCGCAGCAATTAAAAGCCTATGTCAGTAAAGGCGGAACGCTTGTCGTTTTTCCCGCCGCTGATGCTGATATGGCCAGCTACCGCACTATGTTGCAGCCGATAGGCGCCGTTTATCCTGAAAAACTATTAACCGAGGCCACTAAGGTTTCGGCTATTAACCTGCAAAACCAGGTGTTTAAAAATGTGTTCGATTCCTTTCCTCAAAATCCTGATCTGCCTGTAATAAAAAAATACTATCAGTTAAGTTCGCCGCAAGGAAGTAATGAGAACTTAATGACGTTAGCGGGCGGTCAACCATTCTGGGCCGAAAATTCATCGGGCAGGGGCAAGGTATATGTATCGGCAGTGGCTTTGAACGAAGATTTTAGTAACCTGCCCCGTCACGCGTTATTTCTGCCTGCGATTTTCAGGATAGCCTTGCTTAGCGGTCACGATCAACCGTTATTTTATATGCTTGGTTCGGACGAAAGCATTGAAATAGCGCCTGTTCAAACTAATGAAAAGCAATTGCTTAAATTGGTTAAGGACAGCATCAGCATAATTCCTGATGTACGCCAGCAGGAGGGAAGCACGTTGCTTTACGCATCGGACCAGGTACAGCAAACCGGTACTTACGACCTGAGAAAAGCAGACAGCACCATAGCTGTACTGGCATTTAACGATAACCGAAGCGAATCAGATCTGAGCTATTTTACAGCGGACGACCTAAGTAAAATACTGCCAAAATCCACCACCATTTTACAGGCCGGGAAAGCCTCGTTAAAGAATGCGGTAAGTGAAATAAATATAGGCTTACAATTATGGAAACTTTGTATAATTTTGGCGTTGATATTTTTGGCCGCCGAAATAATGCTCGTAAGGTATTATAAACCTGTAAAACAGGTGGTTTAGTCGGGGATATCAAAATTGGACACACCTCATTTAAAGCAGCGCAAATGAATTTGCTTATCAAATCCGCTACCATAATTGACCCTAACTCGCCGTTTAATAAAAAAGTTGTCGACATACTGGTTGAAGACGGCTACATAACTGTCATCGCCCCAAACGTAAATGCGAAGGCCGAAGTTATTGACGGGAAGGGAAAATTTGTTACCCCGGGTTTCTTTGATCTGAACTGTAACATAGGCGAATTGGGGCTTGAAACTAAGGAAGACCTGCAAACCGGTACGCGTGCTGCCGCTGCCGGTGGTTTTACGGGTTTAGCATTAATGCCAAACACACAGCCGCCCGTACATTCCAAGGCCGAAGTGGAGTACCTGTTTAACCGCGCTAAAAACAATATGGTTGATGTTTACCCGCTGGGTACCATATCCCATAAGCGCGAAGGTAAAGATTTGGCCGAGATGTACGATATGTTCCTGAGCGGCGCCAAAGCTTTTACCGATGGCAACCGCCCCGTGCAGGATGCAGGCTTAATGGAACGGGCGTTATTGTACACCCAAGGCTTTGGCGCGCTGATACTTTCGTACCCCGAAGATACTGCAATAGCCGGGAAAGCCAAAGTGAATGAGGGCGAAATGAGTACGCTTCTAGGCATGAAGGGTATACCATCGCTTGCCGAAGAACTGATGATAGCCCGCGACCTGTACCTGGCCGAATACACCGGCTCAAGGATACATTTCAGTACCATCTCTACCGTTCGTTCAGTTGAATTGATAAGGGATGCCAAAAAGAAAGGCTTGCAGGTAACCTGCGACGTTGCGGTGCATCACTTATTACTTACAGACGAGGCCCTTGCAGGCTTCGACAGTCAATACAAGGTAAAACCCCCGCTGCGTACCAAAAAGGACGTGAGCGCGCTTATAAAGGGCTTGAAAGATGGCACTATCGATGCCATAGTTACGCAACACACCCCGCACGAAGTGGAGTTTAAAGATGTGGAGTTTGAAGTAGCCGAATTTGGCATCATCGCCCTGCAAACTGCGTTTTCCGTTGCTCTGCAGGCCGGGCTCGACCTGGAACTCATCGTACAAAAACTGGCTGTAAACCCACGCCGCATATTGAATATCGAAGCGGCTATCATCACCGAAGGTAAAAAGGCTGAATTAACGCTGCTTGATACCGATGTGTCATGGGAATATACCAAACAAAATAACCGTTCAAAATCATACAATTCGCCGTTCATCGGGCAGAACTTAAAGGGCAAAGCATTGTTAGTATGTAACAATAATCACCTGTACAAATCTTAATTTACCTATTATGATCGATCCAAAAATTGAATCTGCCATTGAAGGCGCCTTGTCAGCCTTCTCTGATTTCAGCGAATTTGACGCTACGCAGCTTACCGAAGAATTTTACGAGGTTTTTTCATCAGATGAAGACTTTTTAACCAAGGTTGATGAAATGGACGAGGTTTTTGACAGCAATCCGTCGATTGAAGTGCTCCGCGAAGTATTTTTTGATATGCTGATGATCAACTTCTTTAGTGCTGATGTTAAAAAATTGGAAGAAGATTACCTGGAAACACCGGAATGGGAAGCTATTGAAGAAGAAACGCTCGACCGCGGTACTGAAATGCTGAACCTGCTGCTGTATTTGAACGAATGTGAGGATGAAGATATAGAACCCAGCCTGGAAGATTACCTGAAGGAATTTTTATTGGTTGATGAAGACGAGTTCCAGGATGAATACCGCATTTATGAGCCTGTTATCGAAAACCAGATATTGCTTGAAAGCCCGGTAGAAGAAATAAGCAAAGTAGCACAAACCCTGCCAGAAGATTCGGAATTATACGAGTTATTTTACCCCATGATGTGCTTTTTCCAGGATATAGACCCATCTGATGAAGCTTTGGATGCAATAGCAGATGCATCGGTAGTCCCTGAATTTGATATGGCCGTATTGGATATACTGATCAATTTTAATTAACATAGATTTTTAATGCCGACAAACGATAACATTAACAAGCAACTAAGAACAAACGCGATAATTAAAGGGGTGATATTGGGTGTTGTTTTACTTGCATCGAGTATATTTTCGTACTATTTGATAACGGCACTTACTAAAACTTCGTGGCTCATTATCACCGGTCCGTATTTCTTCTCGATACTTGTCCCCGTTATCTTAACTGCATTTTTTTGCATGGATATGCAAAATATATTTTTTCCCGTTGTCTATGTCCTCACAGACAACACCTCTCTATTTAACAGGTAATTGCGCAAGGCAGATCATTAAACCTTTCAAAACTCCTGCTCTTCCCTTTTCGCAGCATAAAACTTATCATTAAAATTCACCAAAAAAAGTTCCTTGGTAGCCCGTGTACAAGCTGTGTAAAACCACCGCAGGAAATCAAGGTTCACCATTTCATCGGTGAGGTAACCCTGGTCTACAAATACAGCGTCCCACTGGCCGCCCTGGGCTTTGTGGCAGGTGATGGCATAAGCAAATTTTACCTGTAGGGCATTATAGTACGGGTTTAGCTTTAGTTCTTCGTGCTTTTGGCGCTTGTTGGTAATGTGGTCGTAATCCTTCATAACCTCCAGATAAAAGCGCTTTTGTTCGGTTTGCTGTAAGGCGGGGGCTTCGGAATATAGCGTGTCGAGCATTATTTTGCAGTCCATAACCGGGTCCTCGGTATAATCGGTAAATTCCAGTTGCACATCGGCAAAGCGAAAACCGTACTGCTCCTCAAACTTGCGTACTTTACGTATGCGGGCAATATCGCCATTGGCAATAAAACCGGTGCTGCCTTCTTCCTGGTCCTGCAGCCAGAAATAATTATTCTTAACCACCATCAACTGGTCGCCGCCAGTAAGTTCCTCCTCGCGCCATAAAATGCGGCCCCGTATCTGCCGGTTATACAAATTAGCGTTTTTGTTGGAGCGGCAAATAATGAGCGTATTTTCATCGCCATATTTGTTGTAGGCGTAGTTGATACCTTCCTCAAGCTTGTCGCTACCCATTCGGAATACATCTTTATACCCTTTGGTAACTATCTGTGGGTAAGTTATCTTCTGTGTGCGGATGATGTTGCGCACGCTGGTAACATTATACAATATGCCCGAATCCTTCTGCTGGCGCAATACATCGGTCAATTCGTAGCCAAATACTTTTAATCCGAATTGCGCCTTCATCAGCCTTGCATCTAGTGCGGGACTTTCTTCTGAGCCAACGGGCGGCAATTGCGCGGTATCGCCAACCAGCATCAGCTTGCAGTTTTTGTCGTTGTACACGTATTTCACCAGGTCGTGCAGCAGGGTTTCACGGTTGTTGCCGCTAATCTCATCCGATATCATCGACGCTTCATCAATAATAAACAGCGTATCAGTCGCCAGGTTATCGCCTATCATGAAGGATTCATCCACATTCAACGCCGATTTCTTGCGGTAAATACGCTTATGAATAGTAAACGCCTTCCGCCCCGAATAACTGGTGATCACCTTGGCCGCCCTGCCCGTAGGCGCTAGCAATACCGACTTATAATTGTAGCTCCGCAACGCCTTCACCAACGCTCCCACAATGGTCGTTTTACCTGTACCGGCGTAGCCACGCAGTATGAAACACTCCTCGCCCTGCTCGCTGGTGATAAAATCATGCAGCTTGCCAAACAGTTCTAGCTGCTGGGTGGTAGGTTCATGAGGGAAGGCTTTGAGAATATGATCGGGCACGGGGATAAAGTTAATGAAAATTGGTTGGAGATACAGGCCGGCGAACCGTCTCATTGAGACACATGAGACAGGTGAAACACCCGCCACATCCTCAAATTAACCCGCTCATTATCAGCACACATCAAATTCAAAATCGCTCAAAAAACGCCAAAAACAAGCCATTTCAGACCCAAAACGAACAAAAATTCACCATTTTAGCGCCGTTTTTTCGCCAAAAACATTAAAAAAATTGCCTTTTTGATGCAAAAAATGCGATTCTATCACATTCCTATGCCGACATAAAACCGTAATTTCATCGCATTACAAATTAACTATGAACATCATTCGCTCCCTCGCAATTTTTATACTTGCCGGCTTATTCGAGATCGGCGGCGGCTATTTGGTTTGGCTATGGCTTAAGGAAGGCAAGCCGATATGGTATGGCTTGGCCGGCTGCATCATCCTTGCATTGTACGGGGTTGTAGCCACCTGGCAAACCGCTAATTTTGGCCGCGTATACGCAACCTACGGCGGCATATTCATTGTAATGGCCTTAGTATGGGCCTGGAAAGTCGACGGCTTTAAACCCGACCGCTATGATATTATCGGCGCCCTTATTGCCTTAATCGGTGCCTGCATCATAATTTACGCACCACGAAACGCTTAAGGTAACAAGATCTGTATTCAGTTTAAGTGATTTTACCCTCTTTGCGGCTTGCCAAAGAGAGGGTCGACCAGCGAAGCTATGTCGGGGTGAGTAAACGGAGCGCGTTTTACCCCAGCCTCCCCCTAAATTTAGGGGGAGGTGTCGACCGCAGGGAGACGGAGGGGGTAAATTTCCAATCACCCCAACTTTTTTCTAAATTCGGGAAATCGCATTCCCATGAAAAAGATATACCTCATTCTTCTTCTCGTTTACAGCATCCCTGCTTTCGCCCAGCAGCAATCCTTCAAAGATCGCGTTAGCAAAATGGCCGACTCCCTGCAAAACCAGGTCGTAACCTGGCGACGTGATTTTCACCAACATCCCGAATTGGGCAACCACGAGTTCCGCAGCGCCGCTATCATTGCCAAACACCTGCAATCGCTTGGGCTCGAGGTAAAAACCGGTATTGCTACAACAGGCGTAGTCGGCATACTGCGCGGTGGCAAGCCCGGTCCGGTGGTAGCGCTGCGTGCCGATATGGACGCCCTGCCGGTAACCGAGCGTACTAACGTCCCTTTTGCGTCGAAGATAAAAACCATGTATAACGGGCAGGAAGTTGGCGTAATGCATGCCTGCGGACACGATTCGCACATGGCCATACTCATGGCTGTTGCCGAGGTACTCGCCTCAATGAAAAAGGACCTGCACGGAACCATTAAATTTATCTTTCAACCTGCCGAGGAAGGGTTGCCCGCCGGCGAAAAAGGCGGCGCGCAGGAAATGGTTGCCGAGGGCGTAATGGAAAACCCGCACGTGGATGCCGTGTTCGGCCTGCACATACAATCGTACCAGCCTGTAGGCACCATAGCCTATCGCCCCGGGCCGGATATGGCGGCGGTCGACGCGTTTAAGATAGTGGTTACGGGCAAATCGTCGCATGGAGCTTACCCGTGGTCGGGTGTCGACCCGATAGTAGTATCAGCGCAGATCATCAGCAGCCTGCAAACCATCGTTAGCCGCAACCTGCAAATTACCCGTAACGCGGCTGTAGTAACTATAGGGGCTATAAACGGCGGTAACCGGTCGAACATCATTCCCGAAACGGTGACCATGATCGGCACCATCCGTACGTTAAATGATGCAGATGAAAAAATGATCATCGACAGGGTAAAAACCATCGCCACCAAAACTGCCGAAGCTGCGGGCGCCACCGCCGAAGTCATCATACCGTTCGAGAGCCACTACCCAATAACGTATAATAACCCGGCCCTGGTAGCCGAAATGCTGCCCACCTTACAGGCAACCGCTGGCCCGGATAATGTTAACTTGCGCGATGCCGAAACCGGCGCCGAGGATTTCAGCTTTTACGAGCAAAAAGCGCCTGGCATATTTATCCACCTCGGTGGACTGCCCAAAGGTGCCGACCCGGCCACAGCCCCTGCCCACCATACACCTGATTTTTATATTGACGAAAGCGGGTTCTCGCTGGGTGTAAAGGCGCTTTGTAATTTGGCCATTGATTATTTGGATGCGCATAGTAAGTAATTACCAACAAAAAGCCCCCTTTTTAGAGAGGGGGCGTCTGAAAATGCGGCTGTAGGTGTTTGTTAATGAAGCGATTAGCAAATTGTCACAGCTTTACCTAATTTAATAACAATAGTTATACATTATGATAGCAAAGGGAAATATTAAATATCTAAAAAAAACCCTTGTGTGGTCTGTTTTTTTTAATTTCTTCGACAGTCTATTCTCAAAAACTCCCGAATGTGCAGGAAAACAGTCTCTTTATATCTCAAAAAATTAAGATCGATGGCAAGGCGACTGAATTGGCCAACAAATTCCAGGCTTATAATAAGGCTACCGAAATTTTTTACTCAATTGGTAATGACAGCGATAACCTTTACTTAATTATTCGGGTAACAAAACCAGATATAATTCAAAAAGTAACATTGGGAGGAATCACTTTTAGCATTAAAAACGGGGATAAAAAAAATGATACCGAAGCAATAAGAATTACTTTCCCTTTATATGAAAAAGGGGCCTCTTATCAAATTAATTTAAATAATAAACCTGATGCTATCCTTGATACGACAAAAAATAAAATGCAAATCGATTCTTTTGTTAGTGCAGTCAATCAAAAGATAGGCGAAAATTATAAACTAATCGGAGTGGAAGGGATAAAAACAATCGAACCAATAATTTCAGTTTATAACGAAGAAAAAATCAAAGCCGTAGCGCTTATAAATTATCAAACAACGTATTTGTATACGTATGAATTATCTCTTCCCCTAAAATATCTCAATTTTAGTTCAAAAAAATTGCAGCAATTTAAATATAATATAAAATTAAATGGCGCAGCTACTAATAACTCAACTGTAGGTTTGTCCGGGGGTGGTCGCTTTATTAATGTTTATGATTCGAACGGTGATGCAATCGATGCCGTACCCACGCTTCCTCACACTATGGCTATTATGTATCCAACTGATTTTTGGGGAGAATATACCTTAGCCGAAAAATGAAACTAATATTAGTCCGGATTTATGATCCCCCACTACCTTTTCAGGGGATTTGCAATGCCCCTATTTCATAAACTGGCGCGCATGCAGGTTATCAACCACACATTTTACTTTTCATAATAGGAATCGATTATGCCATAAATACCCCCTTCATGGCTATAAAATACATTATGAAGGATGATGCTGTTCGTGCTAATTTCTGTAACAGTGTCGGTCGACTCAAAACCTCCGGGGTTGAGGTTACGTGTGGTTGTATTCAATACAAATTTCCCGCCGCCTATAGCTATATAGTTAAAAGGTTGAATGCTTTGAGTAATCAATGGCGGAGTTTTTGGTTCCCCCGGTTCATTATCATAATAATAATGATCAGTAGATACGGAGCAGGTGCCGCTAAGGGTGAATTGAATATAATCAAGGTTTGTGAACGGCTGCAGGTAAGTGGTATCATAGGTTATTTTCCCGTTATCCAAAACGTACGTTCTTAGCTTTGTCTGCTGCCATTTGCCGTTTAAGGCATAATTACCGTTCCCTTTTTTACAGGAGATAACACCCAGCAACAGCACACTGATTGTAATAAGTATAAATTTAGGTTTCATGGTTTTAAGTTATTGGTAAACATATACTACTACGAAACAAATAACGGGAATGCTACAACTATAATTTAGTCTGAGGTCGCTGTTTGGGGCGTTACCTGCGGCCCGTGCTGTACGTTCATACGCCTGTAGGCCTTAAACTAGGCCGTCACACTGAGCCTGTCGAAGTGCCGGTATCCACTCCCATCACTTACGCGGAACTTCGCGCGCGATCATTTTGTCTAAACTTTGATTAAAGGATTAAAAGATTGCTTGATTTTAAGTTCCCCTCTTGACCGCGTGCCGCCTTAGCTTTAGCGGTGGCGCGAAAGAAAGTGCGACTGCAGGGGTGTGTTAATGAAGAATATAGCAAACTGCCATGGGTATGCCGCGCTTTTGGCCTTCGCTGTATACTCGCGCCAGTTAGGAGCGGATTTACCCTAATCTTTCAAAATAAGACCTGACTGTATCATAAATCTTACCCTCATTGCCTTTTATCCATTGCAATTGGATTCTGATTTGTGATCCCTGGTCGGTTTCCCACTTGAAATAAATATAAATTGAAGAAGTAGATTTTCCTATTGAGTATTCCATATCACTTATGGCATTCCAGGGGACCACGACATTTTTTACATAACTTACCAAACCTTCGTTATTCAATTCCAACGCAATTTTACCCTTTATAGCAGGCAATAGATATTTAATTACGATGAAAGTCAGTGCACTCAAAAAAAACAAATTCATTACTGTAGCTACACTAATCCCCAATATATCGTTATTTCTTATACATTCTATCAAGAACTTTATCGCAATCCCCAAACATATTGAAAACGTAATTGATATTGCAACGCTGTATATTTTGCTGTAAGGATATTGAATTGAATTATTTTTTTGCTGCGACATAAATTTAAGCGGAATCAAATATAACTATAAGATTAACTTCTAACCTAGGTTTTTCAGCCTGTGGTCACTATTTCCCAATTGCGCTTCTAAATTGCGCTCGTTTGCAACGAGTGCTTAAACTGGTCTGGCGATTGCATCGCCTTTCCAATTTCCAACAAAATTTTTCCCATTACCAAAATGTTACTTAAAATATTACTTTTGTTCAAAGCATGATCGACCAAATTACCAGTTACCGCGACCCGGATTTGAGCCTGTACCAGTTAAACAGTAATTATACCCTGTTGCTGCAGATCTATCCCGCTACTTTTTCCTACGCCATTGTTTTTGAAGACAAGCTGCAGGCATGGGCAAAAGATTGCGAACTATTGGTGTTGGATGATCCCGGCAGCGAACATGAGTTGCTGAACTACGAGTATAAAAAAGTGGTGGCAGGGTTGCAGAGTACCGGCTTTACCCTGGTGCCCAACGCGCTGTATAACGAAAGCCGCATAGCCGATTTCGCGCGTTTCCTTGATGTAAAACCCAACGAAAAGATATTCGCCCAGCCGCTTGATGCCGACAACCATATTATTTACAAGGTTGATGAGCGCGTGGTTGAAACTGCCGCCATTTATGGCCTGCGGAAAACTGTTTTTATCAACAAAGGCTGGATAAATGCCATTGCAGGCAACAATCCATTGAACGAAACATTTTATTTAAACGTTGACAAGGAACAGGTTGATATACTGAACTTTAACAACGGTAAAATACGTTTTTACAATTCGTTCAGCTTTAATAATGCCGATGAACTGGCCTATTACGCCGCCCTGGTGGCGCAGCAGCTGCAATTACAGCCAAAGGACATTAACCTGGTTATAAGCGGCGATATTGAAGAAACCGACGAAAACGCCTCTCGCTTATCCGAATTTTTTGCCAGCGTTGAGCGGAACTATTTAAACGTGCTGCATTTCCCGCTGGAAGTTACCGCCAACCAATTACCGGCGCTTGCCGCACTGTCGTTATGCGTATCATCGGAGGAAGACTAAAGGGCCTGCGGCTTAATCCGCCAAAAAATTTACCTGTACGCCCCACTACCGACCTCGCCAAAGAGGCATTATTCAACATCCTGCTCAATAAAATTGAATTTGAAGGCATAAAAGTACTCGACCTGTTTAGCGGCACCGGCAATATCTCGCTGGAGTTTGCCTCGCGCGGCGCCGCCGAAGTAGTATCGGTCGACCGCAGCCAACAATGTATTTATTATTTAAAAGATACCGCCCGCCAGCACGGCCTCGACCAAATAAAAACCTTCAAAGCCGACGTACTCAAATACCTGCAACTCGAAACCGAACAGTACGACCTCATCTTCGCCGACCCGCCCTACGACATGAACCAGATCCCCGAACTCCCCAAAATAATTTTCGACAGGAATTTACTATCCCCAGGCGGTTTACTGATCGTAGAACACCAATCGCTCCAAAACCTAAGCAACCATCCTAAGTTTACAGAGCAAAGAAAATATGGCCATTCATCGTTCTCATTTTTTGAAGCGGAATAACCACCCCCTTTGTCATCCTGAACGGAGTGAAGGATCTTCTAAAATAGACAGGTCGGCGATATGCAAATCGTAAAAGATGTTTCGCTATGCTCAACATGACAAAAACCGTATATTTCTATAAACACATAAGCGCTATATGAAGATCGCTCTATTCCCCGGCAGTTTCGACCCCGTTACCAAAGCACACGTTGATATTGTAAAACGATCGATAGGCTTGTTCGATAAGGTATATATCGGCATCGGCGTAAACACCTCAAAAACCGGCCTGTTAAGCGTGGAAACCCGAGAAAAAATGCTGCGCGCCGTGTTCGAGAACGAACCCAAGATACATATCGTAGCTTACGAGGGCCTTACCGTAAATTTTTGTAAGAGTATTGGTGCCGAATACATGATACGCGGCATACGTACCGTATCGGATTTTGAGTATGAAAAAGCCATAGCCCAAATGAACCACTCCCTTGTGCCCGACATCGAAAGCATATTCATTGTAAGCAAACCGGGTTATTCCTCCATCAGCTCAACCATAGTGCGCGAGATCATGCGCTACAATGGCGATGTAACCCAGTTTATTCCGAAAGAAGCGCTGGCTTATCTTTGATCAAATCTTCCTTCACCAGCACATCTAAAATCGATGGGAACGTATTCTGTATAATGGCATCAATATGCCCCTTGCGGAACCATCGCACATCAGTTATCCCCTCTTCAATTTGCGGTTTCAATTTATCGTTGCCCTTATATTTCATGGCATACCAATGCGTTTTCTTCAGCACCACCTCGCCACGACTAATATAGGCATGGTAGGTTTTGCAAATTTTTTCACCCAGCTTACTTACCGTAATGCCGCACTCCTCCTCTACCTCGCGCACCGCGGCAAC
>Ga0206949_1307_pt1 | contig 12728 bp, 13 predicted proteins | sample Alteio_BWOrgHeat_40_FD_153240 | JGI IMG/M metagenome (GOLD analysis project Ga0206949, IMG submission 153240) | Enriched cells from forest soil in Barre Woods Harvard Forest LTER site, Petersham, Massachusetts, United States -... | ecosystem: Environmental > Terrestrial > Soil > Temperate forest >...
AGGACGTTCGCTCTCTGAAAGACGCGGTTCAGGGGAATACCGAGGACATTCGCTCTCTGAAAGAAGCGGTTCAGGGGAATACCGAAGCCATCCGCGGCGTGCAGACCGACCTCAAAAAATACGACCAGCGGCTCGAACTGGTTGAAGCCAAAAACCCATCCTAAGGCGCGATCCGGATCCCCGGCGGGACTTGCAACGGCTTTTAGAATCGAATTTGCAGCATCGGCTGCAATAACCACCCCGAGAATCCCAAGTTAAATGTCGGGACGCCGGCGCCGACGGTGTTGGCGTAACCGACGTAGGCGGCGTCGAAGCGCAGCGAGACGAGGTGTTCAGGGAACAGCACGAACCCCAGGCGGAATAACGGGCTGAACGAATAGTTGACCGGATCATCCACCGGCCCACCCGTTTGATAGGTGTATGTTTGCCCGTTGTATTGATAACTCGCCGTCCCCGCCGACGTGACCGTGTTGTGTATCCGCATCATTGAGACGCCGAAGCCTGCGTGCGGGACAAACCAGCCGGCGTCTGCAAACGTAGGCGAATAGTCCGCCGCGATATGCAGCTCGAACATGGATTTGATACGCGCGGAATACGTCGTCCCATCGATGACGACCGATGCGTTCCGGAACGCGCCTGTCAGCGTCTGCGGTATAGAAGACGCTATCTCATAAGACCAGGGACTTGCGGCGGAGTGAATTCCAATACCGACGGCCGGTTGAGACAGCGCATGACCTTCGGCGATCAACATCTGACCACCACCCAGAAGCTCAACGTCTAACGGTTCATTCGGATGAGAAAGCACGCGGTACAGCGTGCCCCGGAGTGTATTCGAGGGAGCGGGAGTATCCGCCGATGGCGTTGATGGGTCGTTGATCACGGCATTGTCGATCGCAGGGCTGGCATCGCTCGGCGCCCCGAGTCCCGCCCAAACGTGCACGGATAAACATAGCAGACCGACGATAGCAAAGACCCGAAGGCAGAACGTTCTGCGGTCATTTCTCTGCGGTCGTCGGTCTGCTATGAGATGTTTTTTCATCGGAGGTCCACCAGCACAGGAGCCGAGCGGGCGCTCTCGTGTCCTTCCTTATCGACAGATGTCACGACTACCATATAGGCCTTGCTTCGGTCGTACGGGCTCCAGTTGTTTGCCGTTACCGCCAGTGGCGCTAAATTCTCAATTTCAAAGGATTTGGGATCGCCCACGAACCCGGAATAGTAGTTGTAGCGGTAACCCGGACCGACGCTGTCCCAGGACAGGCGCACCGTGGCGTTTGAAACCTTCTCAGCCTCGAGGCCCATAGGTATTGGAACAGTCGCCTGAGGTGAAGACTGGGGGACATCCGCACTCGCTTGCAACGCCGCGTTCTTGGTGGCGTTGATCCCTTGCGCCAAGGGCGCGATGGGAACTATCGAAGAAACAACCCCATCGGCATTGCCTACCAGTCTCTTTGTGAAGCTGCTGAGGAAACTGCTTTGGGGCGCGGGCTGCTGACTTGTTATGCGCGGAACATATTTATTTATAGACACGTTCTTATCTATAGGCGCTGCTGCTTGTTTGATGATTTTATGTACAGGCTTGGGTTGTACGGCTTGCGGTGGATTCACTTCAGGAGCGGGAACGAACGCCAGCGGTTCAAGTGAGTAATCTTTGTTCCAAGGTTTTAAGTCAAAGCGCACGGGTTGAGACGGCTCGCTTTCTTCTCCCTGTGGACTCACCGCGATCACCGCCACGTACGTTTGTGGCTCACCCGAGCCGGCGATGTTGATCACCGCACCTGTTGTGTTCACAGTCTGGCCATTCATCAGCGGATAATTCGGTGTTTGGCTGCCAAACAGGAACCGATATTGATATCCCTCGCCGACCGAATTCCAGCGCAGTTCGAGTTTATGTCCCGAGACATACCGATACTTGGTCAATTGCGGGACTGGAACACCGCTGGACGGAGGAAGCAGGCCTGCCTGTCCGGTAGGCAGGATCGAGCTACTGGTTTCTTTTTTCAAGGTTTCTGATGCTGTGCCTTTTTCGAAGTGATTCCGCGCCAAACGCACCGACATACCCACGAGGCGATAGCCCCCGTACAGGACTGTTAGCGAGAGCAGTGCGGCAAAGACTTTTTCTATGGAGAAAACACTGCACGCCAGGGAGAATCCTTGCCGCACCCAGCGATAAGGAGGGACATTGACGGCCAGCCAATCTTCCAAGGTGAACAACAGATCCCAGGAGCCGAAGCGTTCAAGCTTATGCATAATCGTTGCCGCTTTGCCGCCCTTGGGAAGACTTAGATGTTCTGCAAGCGTTGTTGGCTGCTGGACAGGAGGACTCACAGATGGTGGCGCAGAAGGCTGGGGTACCGCATCGATGATCACTTTCCCCGAAGCCTGGTTGAGCAAGTGTCTCACAATCAGTTTCGCAACTTGCTCGTTATCGCTGAAGATATCCAGGGCCTGTTCCTGAAATTCCGGCGAGGGTAGCTCATTAAAATTGGCAGCTACCTTCTTCTCCAACAAGCCACCGATAACAACACCTTGGAGATATTTCGAAAGATCATTTCCATTGGTATTTGAATTCATCGGAGTTTTCCTTTCGCCAGTTGTCGGGCTATCATGGCCTGGATTTTCGGATCAAGTGGCTCTTCCTCGTCCTCTTGCTTTGCCGGAGGGCCGCTCTGGTACGCATCAAGTTGCGCGACTTTGGCAAGTCCACTTATAGTCATTTGGAGTCCAGCCTGGGCGTCCTTAATTCCCAGGTCCTGCCAAGTCATCCCCCGCGCTTTCATGGCGTAGAAGCTGTCCTTTCCATAGATCCAGCCATGAACCGCTCCCGGTCCTTGAGCGGAAAGTTTGTCGAGTTCAGCCTGTTCCTCGGGGTTCTGTGGGAGCCGGGCGTTACTGAGGTCGCGAGTCATTTGCTGGGCTTCCTGTTCGTTAGCCGGAGCAAAGCGGGTCATCAGCGTTTTAATCCGCTTCTCCTCATCACCGATGTCTCCCATCGCATCCATAATCTGCTGGGCCCAACGCTTGATCTCAGCCCTTGGGGTTACGCTGATGTTTGGAACCGCGAAATGCCAAGCGTTTACGGAGGCGCCAATTCCGGGGACCTGCCAGGGCCCGTAAGCGACCCCCCAGTGCTTCCCAGTAGTCATCGCCTGCATCTGCAGAGGTTGCCAGATATCTGACAGGGGGTCATCTGAATGTTCTTCGTTCTCATCAGCCTTTACCTTTTCAGTAGGGGGTTTTGCCTTTCCGCTGAACCTGATCTTATTGCATCGCTTCTCCACTCCTTCAGGCTTCAACTTACCTTGCTTGAGCTCACTGGCTAGCTGCGACTGCTGATCTTGAGGGATACGCTTTAAAGCCTGAAGAGCCCTATACCCCAATGTCGGCATGCCGACATTCGCCCTGATATCAGGGTGGATGGTTAGAAACCCTATGAGGTCAGTTACCCAGGTCCTTGGCTTGCCAAACTTCTTCGCGGCATCATCCTGGGTCACATTGAACTGCTTTATGTACTTGTCCACCATTCGGGCCATTTCCAGGACCGGTATCTCCTCCCTCTGGATATTGACCAGGATGTCCATCTCGGCGACTTGCTCATCGGTCAGGTTCCGGACTTCGCAAGGGACATCTTTCAGCCCCGCCTTTTGTGCGGCGAGCCAGCGGCGTTCGCCATCGGCAATTTCATAACCACCAGCGGCCAGAGGTCGAACTATCAGGCTTACATCTACGCCTTTGGATTTAATGGACTGAACAAGCTCTTCCATCTGCTGTGGATCAAACTGTTTACGGTTCCACTGGTTTGGATGAAGCTGGTCAACGAGAATTCGCTGGACGGTAATTGACGGAGTATCAGGCATTGAAGCCTCCTTTTATAAGGAATTGACATCTGCCCGATAGACTACCAACTGAAGCTTAAGATTAGCTTAAGGGATGATTAAGATTTGCTGAAGATAAGCTTAAGATCTCTTAAGGTAAATTGTTCGAATTATAGATGCGATTTGTATAGGAGGAATACGGGGTCAAGCCAGTGGAGCTAAGGAGGCTAGCCTGTCCCCAATGACCAGTTATTTTCGCGCTAAGGGTGTGGGTTGAGGCCCAGCTAGAACGTCCATTGCAAGGCTGTGTATTGAGTATATCGGTTTGGACCGGAAAAATCCCTTCCTATAGACAATAGCAAGTGATAGTGTTCGCTAAGATTGACCTGGCCGCCGGCTGTAAATCCGGTGCCGCTGTCTCCATCGACTGTTTCGGGTGTTCGATGTAAAAGCTCCACGCCCAAGGTGAGTGTCTTAGAAAGATCGCGCTGCACAACCCAACCGGTATACACCCAGTTTTTCTGTCCTTCGGCCTCATTGATCCAATAGGCGGCTCCCCAGTACGTTGTCCAGGGCCCCCAACTTTTTTGCAGCCAAAGCGGCATAAACCCGAACGTCTTTCCGTTCCCCAAGCCACGGTCAGCGTTCCCTGTGGGGAAATCGACCGTTGGGTAAATGGCCGCCTGCGGGAGGTCGTCCGTCTCTTGAAGAATCCGATATTTGAAGCCGATTTCACTATCTCCATACCCGTAGGTGGTCGGTCTCCCGTCTGCACGATTGAAGACCGCCGGCACTTGGACATGCACATGGAGGTTCGGGTAAGCTCCGTAATTTGCGTCGATATGCGGGGCGGTCCCGGAGCGGTTGTCCGTTGTTTGCAGGTACTGAGAAGCGAAATAAATCTCCCAATGGTGGAGTTCCACCGGGACGGGATCATCCGTGAAAAAGGGCGGACCGGCGAGTACGCGGGAGCTAAACAAAAAGAGGATCAGCGCGACACTAACAAACCCAAACCAGCGGAGATAGATGAACGGCCTCCCGAACCGGGGACTAGGGTCAGGCATGAACGTGTGAGACTTTCTACACCCTCTCTGAAACATCTCTCAGCGTCTCATGCCTGACCCCGTTCAGGCGTGGTTCACTTTTGATCCACGGCTTGCTGCACGGCTTTCGAAAATGAATCGGGATCAATGGCGGGATAGCGGTATAGCTGAGGCTTGATAGCCGCATACAGAGAGAGCAGTTTCTCTCGCTCCAAAACGCCTCGCCGGAGCATCTCCGCAACATCCTGCTGATCTTGGGCGTGACCCCGCTCAATCTTCGCCAGTGCCTGAGCGTAGAGGTCGTAGTGATAAAAGGAGACTTTACCCTCCCGTCCGATGTAGACACACCGATCTTCCCAGCCTGGAAGGGGAGGAATAAAATCGGCGGGAGAGGCCAGTTCAATATTGATCTGGAGTTCTTCTTTAAGGGCCGGCAGGGCGCGGTACAACTCGTCCATCTCGGGATCGAATCGAATGTCAATGTCGATGGTCGTGGACCGCCAACCCATCAACAACGCGGTGGCCCCTCCGGTGAAATAAAGGCGGGCCTCCCGCGGTGCGCGCGCACCGAAGACTTTCATGAATTTCTGGAGCGTTTCTTGATTTGTTACATTGCGCATTCGGCGGCCCGCTCAAAACTCACCAAGCGCCTGATCCAGGCATTGTATTGGGAGTGGGCCGCATCCGGATTGGAGGCCCGTAGCTTCTCATAGAGGCGGTGTTCCGGCGAGGGAAGGATCGGGCGTTTGATCAGGAGGCCGAGCCGCCGCAAACGAGGCGCGCCAATGGAAACCAGAAGCGCCGGAATGGTTTCGCGCCCGGCGTCGAGATCTTGGATGCCTTGCTGAATGAGTTCTTCTCCGGGTTTCATGCAGTCACCTACGGTTATTGTACTGAAGTTTCAGCGCGCGAGAAACTTCGTTTTGAATAAAAAGAAATAGGGTCAGGCATGAACGTGTCTGAAACATCTCTCAGCTTCTCATGCCTGGCCTCGTTCACAAGCTGAATCCTTGCATCATCCGTTCCATTTATACTCCCTCATAGCGACTAAAAGTGTGATGTGATAATATACGGCTGATGCCCCTGCTTGATTTATTTAAAACGCTCACCGGCCGGAAAATCCTGGTTTATGCCGATTTCATCGATCCTTTTTGCTATATCGGGTTTCATGCCCTGAAGCCTTTGGCGGAGTCCCGCGGGATTGAACTGGACTGGCGGGGGTTTGAGCTGAACCCCGGCACGCCTCCCGAAGGCTTGCCGTTGGTGACGGCCGCCAACTCCGACCTTCGCCCCGGGATGTGGGCGTCCGTCCAGGGGTTGGCACAACGTGCCGGCCTGACCTTGGCCGAACCGCGCCTCACCCCGAACACCCGGGGGGCCCATGCCCTGGTCAACCTGGCCCCAAAACCCGATGTAAAGAATCCCTTGATTGAGCAGATTTATCAGGCATACTTTATCAGACAGTTAGACATCGGGCAGGTTGATGTTTTGATCGAACTGGCGAGCGCTTTCGGAATCTCTGCGGACGCGGTCCGGTCGGCGTTTGCGGATCCGGGGATTTTGAATACGCTGGACACGCGCCGGGCGGAAGCGCAGCGCAGAGCATTTCTCGGCCTGCCGGGATTTGTTTACAAAGGAAATAATCATTTCGGCGCGCTGTCGCGAGACGCCTGGGACGATATCTTCAGGGGAGACAACAACCGTGGACGTTAAAACGCTGCTTGAATTCATGGTCCGTCAAAACATTTCGGACATTCATCTGAAGGCCGATTCCGCGCCGTTGATCCGATTGAACGGCCGCCTCGTGGCATCCGACCAGCCGCCGCTCACGCCGGACCTGGTTAAGGAACTGGCCTACAGCCTGATGAGCGAGGCCCAACAGCGGCGTTTTGAAGACGAAGGCGAACTGGATTTCGCTTATGCCCTGGGCAAAATCAGCCGTTTCCGTGTGAACGTGTACAAGCAGAAAAACACCCTGGCCCTCTCACTGCGCGTGATCCCGCTGGCGATCAAAACTTTTGAGGAGCTCAACCTTCCCGCGTTGACGCTCAAAAAACTCTGCACTATGCCCTCTGGGTTGATCCTGGCCGCGGGCGTCACCGGGGCCGGCAAAACCACCACGATCAATTCGATGGTGAACTATATCAACGAAACCTCCGCCAGTAACATCATCACGATCGAAGACCCGATCGAATTTTTCCATAAAGACCAGAAATCCTCCATCTCGCAGCGGGAAGTCGGCAATGACACCCGGTCTTTCGCCGCGGCCCTGAAATACATCCTGCGTCAGGACCCGGACGTGATCGTGATCGGTGAAATGCGCGATCCGGAGACGATCGCCGCGGCCGTGACGGCCGCAGAAACCGGTCATCTGGTCCTGTCCACGATCCATACCATGGACGCGCACCAGACCGTGCAGCGCATCGTCGACAGTTATCCACCGGGGCAGCAGGCGCAGGTCCGCGTCTCACTGGCCAACGTGCTTCGAGGTGTTGTGGCCCAGAAATTGATCCCGCGTATGGATGGCGAAGGGCGGCTGCCCTGCACGGAAATCCTCGTGACGACGGCCTATATCCGGCAACTCATGACTGACGGGAAGGTCAGTGACCTCGTCGTTGCGATGAGCCGCGGACAAAACGAGGGGATGCTCACGTTTGACCAGGACCTGATCCGTCTGACCCGGGAAGGCAAGATATCCCCGGAAATAGCGATCAGCGAATCGTCACGGCCGGAAAATTTAACATCCATGCTGCAAGGAATTTCAGTCAAGATCTAAGTCCAGGATTCGAGGCGTCATGTCGGACAACAAAGGGACACCGGACGGGGAGCACATCGAAGAGCTCTTATCACAGCTCAAGGGCATCTTCGGTCATCTCTCCGAAACCGAAAAAGAAGAGGTGAAGCAGAAGATCACGCCGCCTGTATCGTCCCCCCGGATATCCTCTTCTCCTCCATCTCCTGAACCCGCGATCCGTGAACCCGAACCTGCATCTCCAGAACCCGTCGCGCCGGAAATGCCGGGCGAGCCGCCGGCCGAGCCCGATGGCTTGCCATCGCTAGAGCCCTGGGTCCCGGGAGAACAGCCGGCGCCGCTTCCTTCCCCAGAAGGTTTCACACCCAACCAACTCGAAATCCCGGCCGGTGCTTCCCTTATTCCTACCACGATCTTTTACCCGGCGGGCCGAATCAATGATGCGAAAATCGTGGCTGAAAAAGTGGAACGCATCACACCCAAATTTACCAAGGTCACCGTGATCGTCAATGTGCAGACGCTGGCCGCTTATGATGCCAAAACTGATTTGAAAACCACCGTCCTGACGCATATTGCCAACAGCCCGACGAAAGCGGTGTTCGTCCTGATCGACAAATCATTGGATGAAACACGGCGCAAGGCCCTGATCGCCGAGCTCGAACCCCGGGGGATTTATTTCCAGGAGATCCCCTCGCATCAGGTGGAGAAGAAAGCGATTTACACGGACATGCTGCTGGGGATGGTCTTTTTCTTCGATTCGCAAAAACCGGCGCCCGAGGAGCCTACGACATGAAAGCCAAACGCACCGCATCAAAAACCGAGACGTTGAAAAAATCGCTGCCGACGCTCATGACCTATCTGGAGCGACGCCAGAAATCCGCGCAAAACCAGCTGCCGAAGCATCTCCGTCCATTGCCGCTGTGGCCCATTTTTCTCCAGATCGCGCTGAACGTTTCGATCATCGTCACCCTGTCCTGGTTGATGATCAGCCGGGATGACTTCATGACCGAAGCCGGTCCCGCGGTCGGCCTGGTCCTGTGTTTGCTGCTCTTGATTTATACGTTGATCAGCGCCCTCCAGCTCAAACAGCGCTACCACAACATCCCCGGACATCGCTGGGCGGTCATCAATGTATGGCTGATGGCCCTGGCGGCGTTGATGTTCCCGGCGAGCGTGGCCTTTTTTCTTCCCTAGGAAATACCGCTAGCGCTTTAATCCAAAGTATAATTGGCTCCGATGCTGCGTCCAGCCATCCACCTGTCGTACGTTCCGGTGCTCCTGCTGTGGGCCGCCGTCGCCATTCCCTTCACACTTCGAACGCCCGATGAGTCGTATTCACACGATTATCAGGATCACGTCGCCTACACCCAGTTTATTCACCACGAAAAGCGCCTGCCGCATCCCGGAGAAGGCGGCGGGGAAGGACATCAGCCACCGCTGTATTATCTTCTCGCCAGCCAGTTAGTCGTCTCAAGCGCCCGCCATGTGCGGGTTGTCCGACTCTTCTCGGTTTTTCTGGGCGCTTTAACACTCCTCCTTCTGCAAGCGTCGATGAAAACACTGGGCGTGAAGACGATGCCCGGTCTAGCGGCGCTAGCCTTCTGCGCCACCACACCGCATTTCCTGTTTTTGTTTTCGTCCTATAACAACGATGCGCTGACTATTTTCTGGGCGATCTTTCTGTGGACGCTGTTTCTCCGCTACATCCAGGACCCCTCCTCTCTGAAAGCGTGGGGCTTGGGCGCGTTAACGGTGGCCGGGTTCTTCAGTAAATTTTCTTTCGGGGTCGCCTGGGCGACCTTGGTGGCGGCCGCGCTTTATCTGGTGATGCGAAAACAATTAACAGCGCGAGATTTCAAGCGCTTCATTATGGTCCAGGGAGTGGCGATCATCCCGGTTCTGGGCTGGATCTATTTTCATAATGTCCAGACCAGCGGGCAGTGGACGGTCCTCAACGCGATCGATGTCCCGCTGCAACGGCTTCCCAATTCACCGTTGGAAACCATCCTGACGCCCCCCGGCTTTACCAACCGGGAATGGGTCACGCCCTATGCGGACGTTTTTCTGCCCATCGGGAAAAAAAACAGCCTGACGGCGTATGCCTGGGTCACCTCCATCTTTGGGGAATACAATTTTCGTCATCTTCAGGATTTCTGGGTCTGGTTCATTCTGTGGGTCCACACGCTCTGGCTTCTGACGGCCTTACCGCAGATCCGGCGATCGCCACTGTCCGTTACCATGGGCATCGCGTTGGTCGGCGGATGGCTGGGCTTGGCCGCTTTTGTCTGGGCCAGACCCCTGGGAACGGCGATGGACTTTCGATATGTTGCATGGCTCTGGCTCCCGCTGACCGTATTGAGAGCGCAGGCGCTGGACTCCACGCCTTTTGGGAAGGGGTCCTGGAGTCAAAAGACCGTTTTTACAATCATCCTGTTGGGAATTGTGATCCAATGGGCTATGATTTCTACGCTTTGAAGAAAGGACTTACGTCATGATTCAAAAATTTCTGGAAAAGGCCGTACTGAAAGTCCGCCTGCGAAGTGGGGTGGAAGGCCGGTTGTGTTTTGATCCGGCGGTCTTTTCGATTTTTGAAACAGCGCCCCTGGATATTTTGCCGGAGTTCGAAGCCCCGCCCGGTTACAAATGGCAGAAGAACCCGCGAGGGAAAGACCATCCCCGCTACGGACGGTTCGTGTATGCCTTTGCCAAACACTACAAACCGGATTACATTGTTGAAGTGGGGACCGACACAGGCGGAACAGCCGTGGGTTGGGCGCGGGCATTGATCGAAAACCAGAAAGGCAAACTGATCTGCGTGGACATGGACGCGTATTCCCAGAACACGTATCCGCGCAGCGTCCAGAAAAATCTGGCCAAGACCGGACTGCCGTCTCGGCAGGTGGACCTACGCTGCGGCAATTCGCGCGAGGTCATTCCGAACCTGGCCAATGAACTGAAGGGCCAGGTCGATATTTATTTAGTAGACGGCGATCACACCTACGAAGGCGCTCTCGCCGACATCGAAAATGGCCTGCCGATGATGAAACCCGGGGGATTCATCCTGGTCCATGACATCGACCGCTTTCGACCCATGAACGAAGCCACCCCGGACCATCCCACACCTGTTTATGAAGCCTTCCAACGCGTCGCCACTCAGCATCACTTCGAATGGTGCATTCTGAGATTCATCCGCAAACATCTCGGCGTCATCCGCATCAGCTGACGGGAGACCACGGCCTCCTGGGGCTGGGGAACTATCTGCCCGACCGCTGGGTCTCCCGCCTGGTCGTTTTGGTTTTCATCCTCCTAGCTTACGGACCTATTCTCAACGTTCCCTTCCTTTTCGATGATCACGAAGTCATCGAACGCAATGAAAACCTGAAGCACTGGAGCTGGCAGGACGTGCGGGATGATTTCCATCCTACCGCGCAAAGTCCCTGGGGCCAATTCTATTATCGGCCGCTGCAAATGCTGAGCCATCGGCTGGATGTCACCCTCTATGGGCTCCACCCCTGGGGACATCATCTCACCAACCTGCTGCTGCATATTCTGGCCAGCTGGCTTGTCATTGAGATCGGAGCGGTGCTGGGCTTGAGCGAAATGGCCTGCCTCTTAAGCGGAACTTTTTTTGGTGTTCATCCGATCATCATCGCGGAACAACTCATGGTTTGCGGGCGGCCGGAGCTTCTCAGCATGGTCTTTTCGCTGGCCGCTGTTCTTCTATTCAGCCGGAAAACCAGGTCAGCAGCGCTCCTGGGGGGTCTTTCGTTTTTTGCCGCCCTTCTCAGTAAGGAGAGCGCTTTGTCCGTGCCCTTCTTTGTCGGCTTGGTCTACTGGATCAGGGGGGATTTGAAAAATCTCTGGCCGAAGATCTGGGCTCTCGCCGGGGTGCTGGGGCTCTATGCCGCGGTGCGGCTTCAAGCCGTAGGGGTGGCCCATCTGCCGCTGACACCACTGCAGATCCCGATTTTTCTGATTGTCCTATTTCCGCGGGTCCTGCTCTGCTCGCTTCGACTGCTAGTATTTCCGTGGCCGCTGTATCTCTACCGTTTTCTTCCAGATCCCAGTATTTTTCTGGGTATCACCATTCTCATAGCTGTCATTGTGGTTTGGCAGCGATGGCTGCGTTCCAAAACGCTGTGGACCTTCGGGTTGTTATGGTTTATCGCCGGCTGGATACCCAAAATCACGATGATGATATCGGGACGCTTTATGCCGGACTCTTGGGCTTATCCATCGTTGCCCGGGTTGATCTGGCCTTTGGCGTCAGAGTTGATGAGTTTTTCGCATGATTCGGCGGCGCAAGTTCGTGTAAAAAAAATGATCAGCGTGGGCCTGTTGATCCTATGGACCAGCTCGACACGTCTGAACACCGCCCTGCGCAACACCGACCAGAAAAACTATGAATGGTCGCTCCAGTACACCCGGTCGGTGCCGATCTATGTGAATCTGGGATTGATTTACCTGCGTGCCGGCCATCCCGACGAAGCGATGTCCTATTTTAAACCGGCGCTCGATGCTTACCCGGACGACCCAACGATCCAGGCCGCCTATAACGCCGCCCTCAAAGCGCTCCAAACCAAGCCGAACCCCAGTGAGGTACAATAAGGTTTACCTGTGAAATCCCACGTGATCACTGACGGCTGGCCCTCCCTATTCTCCCTTTTCTTTCATCCGATACTTACGATTCATCGGATTCAGCGGGGTGCTTATGAATGTCTCGCCAAAAAAGCAGCGGTAGTCTCACTTTTTTTTATCGTTCTATTCTTCATTTACAACATAACGGCCTACAATTTCTTACCTATTTTCGAAATGACCCTCGCCACTTTCCTCATCCCGCTTCTGCTTCTCGCGCTCGGGGTTGGATTGGGAGGAGCGTCAGCCAAAGAGGCGTGGAATTCGTCAGCGACCTTCTTAGTCTTGCTGATCAGCCTCACACCCCTGGTTTATCTCCTAGCGGAAATACTTTATTTCATGGAAAGGCACCTCCCTTTCTTGCGGTTGGCGCCTCTCATCACGGGGATGGAATGGGTGTGGATCTCTTATGTCATTTTTTTGACCCTGTGCGTCCTGCAAACGGTTATGCGGATATCTGTCTTTCCTTCGAGACTGTGGAAA